>Ga0351874_1083_pt1 | contig 23511 bp, 22 predicted proteins | sample BONcelFGM3001C13_FD_206790 | JGI IMG/M metagenome (GOLD analysis project Ga0351874, IMG submission 206790) | Enriched cells from coal bed in the Powder River Basin, Montana, United States - BONCAT cells FGM rep3 HSBNCT.FGM.300.1.C13 ...
AAGTTCCGCGCACCCGTCCGACTTTTGTATATGACTTATAACCAAAGTCGGGTGTACTGCGGGCATTATAATGCTGGCTCAGGTTGAAAATTCCACTGACTTCAAACTTGTTGCTTTTGTTTCTGAACCTAAAATCTGTACCACTTACCAGTGCAGCACTACCCGGCTCAGGTTTATAGACAGAAGTGTTGTAAACACTTAAATATGAATTGTTTTTAAAGGATTGGTCAACAACAACCATATTGAAGTTTGTAAATGGCTCTGTGAGCAATTGTTTGGTGTTTCCGGCCGTATCGCGGACTGTGGCGTAGGTATTGGCTGTCATAGCGTTAAAAACCCCTACTCCGAGGCCCGAAGCTGTTTTGCCCGATAGTTTTACGGCATTGATAAGCTGGGTATTGTCGGGGTTTTCAATAATTTCTGCCACTTCCGGATTAAACTTAACCGACCAATAGCCTGATGGTCTTGCACCTATTCTTCTGGAGTAGAATATTTTACCTTTACTAAACAGTTCGGTGCCTTCGGTAAAAAATGGTCTTTTTTCTTCATAGTACACCTCAAAAGGAGACAGGGAAAAAATGGTAGCGTCAGATTCAACCTGCCCGAAATCCGGAATAAGGGTCATATCGAGTGTAAAGCTCCTGCTCAGGCCCCATTTAATATCCATTCCATAATTTGCATAATTTTTCCAGGAATTATCATTTCCGTTATTTTCGGCATATGCTGACAGGTAAGGGGTTGCGCTCAGACGCAGTGAAGGACTTATGTTGTACAGTCCCGTCAATTCGCCGGATTGGTTGATCTCTCCCCGAATCTTACTGTCAATAAAATTCCAGGATGTGTGCTCACGCAACCTTTGGATGCTTCTGAAAAAATTGATTCCCCAAACCTGACCTTCGTTTTTAGAAAACCTGAGCGCTGACCAGGGAATATGAATTTCGGCAGCCCAGCCCATATCATTTATACTTACAGCGCTTTTCCAGACCGCATTCCAGTTTACGTCCTCGAAGCCATCCTTATCTGTTTTAATGTCCATTTGAACGCCTCTTGTGGTAACAAAGAATCCAAAGGCATTAAGGCCATCGTTAAAAGGGTCAATAGTAAAACCAAAATGATCAGCCATGCCCAGATTGTCCCTGCTTGTTAGTTCAATCCTCAGGCTGTCGGGTTTATCATCCAGCATAGTAGCACCAATGTAAAGGCCTGTATCATCATATAGAAGCCTAACTTCGGTTATCTGGCTTGAGGGTCTTCCGTTTAAGGGCCTTAACTGTACAAAACCGCTTGCTGTTTCGGCCTTCTGCCAGTCATCTTCCGATAGAACACCGTCAATATGTATGCTGTTGCCAAGCCGAGCTGCCTGAACACTTTTCTTTTCCCGGGCATTAATCTTCCCGCTCACTAACACTATGATTAACAGAACTGTAATTCGGATAAATGATAGGTGCATAATGATTCCATCAACAGTATGATGCAGCGGCTAATGTAAAAAAAAATGTTCATAGATAATCCATGTTTTTTCGCATCACAGGCTATTCGATAAGGAGTTTTCTGTAGATATGCAGGTTCTCAGTATCGAAGCAGACAAATATCACCTTAACGGAAAGCTCATGCTTGTTCAAAAAGTTTCTGACAGCATTTACGGCAACCTTAGCAGCAGGCTGTTTCGGGTAGCCATATATTCCGGTCGAAATTGAAGGAAAGGCCACAGACTTGCAGTTGTATGCCAATGCAAGCCTGAGGCTGGAGGTATAACATTGAGCGAGCAGGTCAGCTTCGTTTTCTGTGCCATTTTGGTACACAGGGCCAACGGTATGTATCACCCATTTGGCAGGCAGCAAAAATGCAGGAGTTATTTTTGCCTGTCCTGTTTCGCAGCCATGAAGCAAGCGACAGGCTTCGAGCAATTGAGGGCCGGCCGCCCGGTGAATGGCTCCATCAACACCGCCACCGCCGAGAAGGCTGCGGTTTGCCGCATTGACAACAGCATCAACAGACAATTGGGTGATGTCGGCAAGTATTGCTTCCAGACTCATGCTTTTTTTACGAAAAGCTGTCCGGTATGGTAAGAAACTACTTCAACGGGATCATCTTCATCAATATAGCCGCTTAAAGCGGTGGCATCATAAATGTCATCGTCAATAACTACTTTTCCCGAAGGCCTTAGTATGGTATGGGCCTTACCTTTTTTTCCGATCATTCCGCTGTAATCGGCATAGGCAGTAGTGAATCCCTCCGCCTTATCCTGTACAGTCTCGAGGGCAAGGTGGGTGAGACCATTGGTTGCAAAAAGCTGTTTGCTCAGGTAAATTGATCCCGCAAGGGCTATAAAAATTGAAATAATCACAATGAAAAACGCCTTCGTAAGTTGCATGATATCAACATTGAAGGTTGAATCACCAACACTTTCGACCATAGCAAAAGAGAGGCCTGTTACGATGAATAATACCCCGAGAATTCCCGTGATTCCAAAACCGGGAATGGCGAATATTTCAACCAGCAAAAGGATAACACCGACAACAAAAATGATGATTTCCCAGTTGGAGGCAAGGCCTTCGAGGTATAGTGGTGCAAAATACAATGTGGCAGCCGTGACAGAAGCAGCGAGCGGGAACCCAACTCCTGGTGTCTGTAGCTCAAAGTACAGACCTCCGATGATGATCATTATCAGTAAACCACTGATTACCGGGCTAATCAGGAAGTTGATGATTCTGTCCATGGTGTTCAGTTCGTGTCTCACGAGCTCATACTCTGTATGTCCGGCAATTGCCAGCACCTGTTCAATACTTTCTGCCTGGCCTTCGCAAAACCCGTGAAGAATGGCTTCGCTGGTTGTGAAAGTCAGCACCTGACCCGTGTCAGAAACGCCTTCAACATAAATCCGTGGGTCAACCATAGCTTCTGCGATTTCAGGATTACGGCCTTTGGCTTCAGCAGTCGAACGCATCATCGAACGCATATAGGATTGAAATTTGTCAGGGACAACTTCACCTGACTGATTGACAACGGTTGCCGCACCAATGTTGGCACCCGGAGACATATAAATGCTGTCGCAGGCAATGGAGATCAGTGCTCCGGCCGAAGCAGCATTATTGTCTATAAACACATAAACCGGTATGCTTGAATTCAGCAGTTTCGTTCTGATTGAGTCGGCAGCATCAACCATGCCTCCATAAGTGTTCATGTGGATCAATATAAGATCAGCATTGATTTCCTTTGCTTTTTCAAATGCCTTTTGTGTGGTCCGCCATACCGGAGGAGCAATCATCTCCTTGATCTCGAACACATAAACTTTCATTGGACGATCAACATCCACGGCCGGTACTATTGTGTCGTGTGTCACTGTCGTGCTGTCGTTCTCAGCAAACAAGCCCAAAGGCTGATAAAACAATATCGCCCCTATTATCCAGAATTGAAAAAATTGCCTGATCATGAAGGTAAAGTTTTGATTGAGTAAAAGTACATAAAAACGAATGGATGCATTTGTTTCATGGCTGAGATTCTTTTTTTCAATACTTGAAGTTAGCCTTGTTAAGCGTACGGATCAGTTCAATAGTCAAAATTAGCGTACTTTTGAAGCCTAAAGCAACATAATATGTGTTTGAGTATTCCTGCACGGATAGAGGTTATTGAGGGTGAGATGGCTACCTGCTCTGTTGGAGGAGCTGTTTATCAGGCCAGTATTGAAATGCTTGATCCTGATGAACTTGCGCCTGGAGATTACGTTTTGCTGCACACAGGTTTTGCTCTGCAGAAAATTTCAAAAGAAGAAGCAGAGGAAACATTGCGGTTGTTTGAAGAGTTCGGACAACTGAACGATGATCTTGACGAGGAAGAGCGAATCACTGGTGAACGCATTATTTAACAGTTCATGAAATATATTGACGAATACCGCGACCGGGATAAAGTGCTTGGCCTGGCTGACCTCATACGGAACACAGCGCGGAAACCCATCAGGATCATGGAAGTTTGCGGTGGGCATACCATGTCTATCCATCGTTTTGGTATTCCATCACTCCTGCCTGAGCACGTTGAGCTGGTCTCCGGTCCCGGATGCCCGGTATGTGTTACATCGCGCGCCTATATTGACCATGCTGTTGCACTCGCCCGAATGGACGGGATGATTATTACCACCTACGGAGATTTAATAAGGGTTCCCGGTTCTGGTAGCTCACTCGACAGAGAGAAGGCTTCTGGCGCCGATGTGCGAATTGTGTATTCCATACTTGATGCCCTTATGATTGCCAAACAGAACCGCGACAAAAAGGTTGTTTTTCTGGGAATAGGATTCGAAACCACTTCACCTGCCTCAGCAGCCGGCATCATTAAGGCCCAGATGGCCGGACTGTTCAACTTTTCGGTGCTGAGTGCCCACAAAGTCATGCCACCGGCAATGGCAGCGCTTATTCAGGAAGGCGTCAGCATAAACGGCTATATAGGACCGGGCCATGTAAGCACCATTACAGGGTCTCATATTTATGATTTTATCCCTGAACAATTCAGGATGGGTGTGGTCATCAGTGGTTTTGAACCTGTTGACCTGATGCAGTCCATTTTAATGCTCATCCGACAGCATGAAACGGACAAACCTGCCGTTGAAATTCAGTACAGCAGGGTTGTTAAACCCGAAGGTAATCTGAAAGCCCAGCAAATGCTGGAGGAGGTTTTTGAACCACATGATGACTGGTGGCGCGGACTTGGTGTACTCAAAGACAGTGGAATGGCAATCAGAGAGAAGTATGCCGATTTTGATGCGTCGCGGATATTTCAGCCCGCTGTTGAACCCACTCGCGAGGAGAAGGGCTGTATTTGTGGTGAAGTGTTAAAAGGGCTGAAGAAACCAGTTGATTGTAAACTATTTGATCGGGTTTGTAATCCGGCCGACCCTGTGGGAGCCTGCATGGTTTCCAATGAGGGCGCCTGTCATGCCTGGTATCGCTATAAACGTGATTAATTGAATGAGAACTAATGATACAATTTTGCTTGGCCATGGTAGTGGTGGCCGGCTGACAAACGAATTGATTCAGAGTCTTTTTGTAAAATATTTCAACAACGAAACACTTTCTGGAATGACCGATTCAGCCTTGCTGAATTTGGGTAGCGAAGATGTTGCCTTCACAACTGATTCGTTTGTTGTTGATCCTCTTTTTTTTCCGGGAGCTGACATTGGCAGGCTTGCCGTTGCCGGCACCGTCAATGATCTTGCGGTATCCGGAGCCGAACCCTTGTACCTGACTGCTGCTTTCATCATTGAAGAAGGCTTCAGTATGAAGCTGCTGGAGCAGATTGTTGCTTCCATGGCTGCTGAGGCCGCAGTGGCGGGAGTGCAGATTGTGAGTGGTGACACCAAAGTGGTGGAACGTGGCAAGGCAGACAGGCTTTTTATCAATACCAGTGGATTGGGCCGTCAGCGAAAGGGAGCCGGAACAGTGGCCTCGGGAAGCAGCATCAGGCCTGGCGATGCCATACTGATCAATGGATACATTGGTGATCATGGGATGGCTGTGATGAGTGCACGCAACCAACTTCATATTCAGACCGTTGTTGAGTCAGACTGTGCATGCCTGAACAACCTGATCAGGGAAGTTTGGGAAGGCACGGGAGGCATCAGGTTCATGCGCGATGCCACCCGCGGAGGGCTTGGTGCTGTGGTCTCCGAACTGGTGGCACACAAGGAATGGGGCATTGAGCTTGATGAAGTCAAAATCCCTGTCAGGCAGGAAGTTCGCGGAATGTGCGAACTCCTTGGCTTCGATCCGGTATATGTAGCCAACGAAGGCAAGGTAGTTATGGTAGTAGATTCATTAGTTGCCGAACAGGCACTTGCCTTGATGAATCGTAACCCATTGGGAATCCATGCCCAGATTATTGGAACGATTACCGACGCACACCCCGGCAGGGTGTGGATGAAAACAACAGTAGGAGGGAAACGGATCGTTGACCTGCCAGCCGGCGAACAACTGCCGCGTATTTGTTGACATTAATTGCTTCCGGCCGGTAGTTTGCTGCTTATCTCTCGGGTATTGATGATGGCCAGAATTTCACTTGCAATTTCTTCTATGGGCTTATTGGTGACTTTTACAACAGGCCATTTACGCTGACGGTTAAATACTGACTGGGCATACATCAGTTCGCGGTTCACATAGGCAGGATTGGCGTATGTGTCGGTTCCCATATTCAGTTTTTCAAGCCTTGAATGCCTGAGTGTTGACAGGTTGTGGACGTTGTTGGTCAGGCAAATGACTTTTTCAGGTTCCAGTGTGAAAAGTTCGGCGGGGGGTTCAATACCGAGTACTATTGGCACATTGGCTACAAACCATCCTTTAAAGGCAAGATATATGCTCAGCGGGGTTTTAAAGGTGCGTGAGACTCCGATAAGTACGATTTCAGCTTTATGGAGACCTTCGGGCCGTTGGCCGTCATCGTGCTGAAAAGCGAACTGCATCGCATCAATCCGCTGAAAATACTCCTTGTTCAGTTCGCTGAACAAACCGGGCTTTTCGGAAGGCGAGCGTATAAGTTTTTCAGATAAACGCCCCAGCAGCGGACCCATCAGGTCAATGGTTTCAACATTGTGCTGCCTGCTGCAGGTGATCATGTATTCCCTGAGTTCGTTGCTCACCATCGTATGCACTATAAACGCCTCTTTTAGTGAGGCCTCCTTTACCGCGCTGTTTACCTTTGCTTTCGATCGTACTTCCTTGTGCAGTATGATTTCAACTTCCTGAGCCGGAAACTGAGTCAGGGCTGCACTGAGGGCCTGGCTGGCGGTTCGTCCCGTTCCGTCGGAAACAATAAAAATAATTGCCATAAGTTGCTGTTAATGACTGCAATTTTTCGAACTACACAATAAAGTAAAGAAAAAAGGTTCAGCGGATGGCTCAGAACCCGTATTCATAATAAAATTTGGACAGTTCCGAAGATATGTCTTTAAAAACAATATGGTGGTTGAGGCAGCCGTTCCGTGAGCATATCCTGACTTCGCCCCCGGCCTTAATGAAAAATGAAACCATTGGTGCTTCACATACAGTGCAATGTTCGTTGGTGCTCAAATCTTTGTTGCAATGAGGGCAGTAAAACTCCACAACCTCATGCGGCCCGACCTGAACTTCCATCTTTTTCAATTCGCATCCGTAGGTAGAGCACAAATGCAGCACACCACGATCTTTTTCGGAAATAATATTGACTTTTACACTAGGTTTCCCGTTCAGGATTACCTCGTCATCCATCAATGACTTGCCACACAGCGGGCATTTAACATGAAGCGATACTTTCTTTTCCATGATACAGGATTTTTATTCTGTTGTTAAAAATGTTTTTATTGCATAAATGTACGATATTCAAAACTGAATAATCAAGTTTTTTAGCTAATTTAGATAGAATCTAAATAATTGATGCGCTAAATTTCTGTGTTGTATGAATGGGGTTTCTTTGTTAGCGGTTTCATTTTCAGGCGCGGGCGAACCAGCATAAGTTGTTTCATGGGTTCATTGAAAGCTTTGAGGTGAGGGAGGCTGCTTCACGGAAAATCTTCTGATCCTTTGTTCCGTGCGCTGGTTTGCCGTATTTTTGCACCAATCAGAATCATATGCACGAACTTTCCATCGCCTTGAGTATTGTTGACCTGGTTACCGCTGAGGCCCTGTCACATGGAGCCGCGACCGTATCTCGTGTTGAGGTTGGGCTGGGAAGCCATTCGGGGGTTGTGCCTGAGGCGCTGGAGTTTGCTATGGCCGAAGCAGTGAAGAACACCCTGCTTGAGCATGCCCGGATTGATTACAGGCTGATCGAAGCGGGCAGTATGTGTCACGATTGCGGCCTGAGTTTTGTTCCTGATGATGTGTACGCTCCCTGTCCGCAATGTGGAAATCCGATGCCGGAACTCGTTCGTGGCAAGGAGCTTATTGTAAACAGTATTGATATAGAAACCATTAAATAGAAAAAATATGTGTGGAACCTGCGGTTGTGGTGAAGACAGCCACATCAGTTACCGGAAGCCCGGTGAACCCGAAACCGGCCATGGACATTATCATGTGCATGCCCATGACCATGGTGACATGGAGCACGAACACGGCCACCACCACCACCATCACCACGATCACCCCCATAGCCATGATGACAGCCATGCGCATAGTGAACACGCTCACAACCACCACCATGCCCATCATGAGCACAGCCACGAAACAACCACCATCAGGCTTGAAAGGAACATACTTGCCAAGAATGACCTTATGGCCGAACGCAACAGGGGCTTTTTTGAGGCGCTGAACATCAAGGCGTTGAATCTGGTCAGTTCGCCTGGGTCGGGCAAAACCACCGTGCTTGAGCGTACCCTCAAAGGAATGTCCGGACGGTTGAATGCGTTTGTTATCGAAGGCGACCAGCAGACCATGCTCGATGCCGACCGCATCGAAGCTGCCGGAGCACCTGTCATTCAGATCAACACCGGCCACGGATGCCACCTCGATGCCCTGATGGTGAACAAAGCCGTGAAACAATTAGAGCCAACTGCCGGAAGCTACCTTTTCATCGAAAATGTTGGTAACCTGGTTTGTCCCTCACTGTTCGATCTGGGCGAAACAAAACGTGTGGTCATCATCAGTGTGACAGAAGGAGCCGATAAACCTGCCAAATACCCCACAATGTTCGAAACTGCCCAGCTTTGCCTGATCAACAAAAGTGATTTGTTGCCCTATGTTGATTTCGAAGTGGAACAAGTAAAGGAGTTTGCCCTTAAGATAAATCCCAATCTTGAATTTATCCTGATCAGTGCGCGGAATGGCGATGGTTTTGACCAGTGGCAGCAATGGCTCGAGAGACTTAATAAGTCCTGAATCTTCGCGCTACATTATTAACAATGTTATTTTTTTCACAAAAATATTTGCGTTTGTGGTGACATGGTTTTATTTTTGCTGTTAGTTAATACCAGCCATCGTGAAACCAAACCAAATCATGAAGCATTTACCGCACAAAACCATTGAGCGCCTGAGCCAGTACCGCCGAGCCCTGCTCATTTGCCTCGATAGCGGAAAAACCCATATTTATTCACACGAAATTGCACGAATACAGCACATTACGGCTGTACAGGTTCGTCGCGACCTGATGCTGATCGGCTACACAGGTACCTTGCGCAAGGGATATAACGTGAAGGAACTGATCGAATTAATCGGACGCATTATTGACGCTACAGGAGGAATTCACGTGGCCATTATTGGCATGGGAAACCTCGGCAGGGCACTGATCAATTATTTTGCAGGCAAAAGAAGCCAGTTGTCTATCGTAGCAGGTTTTGATATTAATCCTGACAAAATTGGCAACACCATGTCGGGGGTGCCTTGTTTCGGCATCGAAGAGATGGAGTCGGTAATCCGGCGGCTTGACATTCGCATTGGCATCATGACGGTACCCGGGGATTTTGCCGTAGATGTGGCCGAAAAATTAGTCAAGGCAGGGGTTAAGGGCATCCTCAACTATACCCCGAAACCTGTGAATGTGCCTAAGGATGTGTATCTTGAAGAATACGATATGATCACTTCTCTTGAGAAAGTGGCGTTTTATGTGAAAATGCACGAAGAAGAGGAGTAGAAAGATGTTCATTAAAAAAAATGCCGCTGTTGATCCAAACAGCGGCATTTTTTGTCAGGACTAAAGCGCCTGTTAAACGATTGTTATGCGTGTTCCGCCCCCATCAACCCCCAGCAGGGTTGCTTCGGTGATGATGGTGTCTTTTCCGCTTCTTTCCACAAAGTGTATGGCTGCCCTGATTTTTGGTGCCATGCTTCCTTCACCGAACTGACCTTCGGCCAGGTATTTTTTAGCATCGGCAATGGTAATCTGATCCAGGGCTTTCTCCTGCGGAGTGTTGAAATTAATGCACACCTTGGGCACATCGGTGAGAATGAATAATTTATCCGCTCTGATCTGCGATGCAAGCAGGGATGAGGCAAGGTCTTTGTCAATCACGGCATCAATTCCCTGTAATTTGTTTGCTTGCACATAGAAACACGGTATTCCACCACCACCTACAGCAATTACAATGTGGCCTTCGCGGGCTATTTTTTCAATAGTCTGCCTGTTGAAAATCACCAGAGGGGTAGGAGAGGCCACTACTTTACGCCATCCGCGTCCGCGGGCGTCTTCTTTAAATACCGAACCTGTTTCTTTGGATATCTGATCGGCTTCATCACGGGTATAGAAAGGGCCAATGGGCTTGGTAGGCTCCAGGAAGGCCGGATCGTCCTTGTTGACCAGCACCTGGGTGATGATGGAAATGATGTCGCGGTCCATATCTTTTGCCATAAGCACGTTGCGCAACTGTTGCTCAATCACGTAACCAATAAAACCCTGCGAATAAGCCACGCTTATGTCGAGTGGCATGTCAGGAATGCCATAGAGTTTGTGTCCGGCAGTGTTGGCCAGGAGAATATTTCCCACCTGTGGGCCGTTTCCATGTGTAACTACCAGATTGTAATTACGTTCCATTAATTTTAACAGGTTCTCACATGCTACATATGCATTGGATTCCTGTTCGTCTATCGTTCCTTTTTGGTTTCCCCTCAGCAGGGCGTTGCCCCCGAAAGCTACCACGGCAAGTTTCTTCATCTTGATTAACTGTTCTTTAGTGAGACTGATTTCTTTTAGAAGTGCAAAAATAATGAAATTAGGATATAGAATGCTTTTTGTTTGTGATTAATTTCACAGTACGCCTTTTGTAAAGGCGTGTTGCGTGTTGTGGGTTGCGGGTTGTGGGTTGCGGGTTGCTGGTTGCTGGTTGCTGGTTGCCCTTCGAGAGCCTCAGGGCACCGCGGGTTGCGGGTTTGTCAATGCCTGAATAGCGTTGACCGGTTTGAAACAGTTGATTCGTTTAACCGTTTATTCGTTTATTCGTTGATGAAGGAAAACCAATCAACAAACTTGCCCGACTGCCAAGGCGGATCAACAATCTTGCCCGACTGCACAGGCGGATCAACAAAATTTCAAACTTTCAAACCTACTAACCTTTTTGAAAAGCTGTATTATCTTCCTACATTTGCGTGTGTTTCTTAATGCGAGGTGTTTATTAGTCACAGCAATCCTAAAGCAATTCTTATGAACATAGTACGAACAATCTTCAGTGGAAAACGTTTTGGGTTTTTGCTCGGTGTGGTACTGCTTGCCGGATTTGTATTGTTTCCTGTTGATAGCGGCCGGCCTGAAACGGGTTATATGCTTGGTGTTGCCCTTTTGATGGCTACATGGTGGATTTTTGAAGTGGTTCCGCTTGCAGTCACAGCCCTGATTCCGGTGGCATTGATGCCCTTGTTGGGGATCAGCGACGGAAAAACCGTTTCAACTGCTTATTTCAATGAGGTGATTTTTTTGTTTCTCGGCGGGTTTATTATGGCTCTTGCGATGCAGCGATGGGAGTTGCACCGGCGTATAGCCCTTCGTATCCTGATGCTCACCGGGACGCAACCTGCAGGTGTGTTGCTTGGTTTTATGGCTGCCACGGCATTTTTATCCATGTGGATATCCAATACAGCCACTGCCATGATGATGATCCCCATCCTGCTGTCGGTGATCAGCAGTTTTGAAGAAAGAGGAGCTACGCGGCGGGTGGCAGTTGGACTGCTGCTCGGTGTGGCCTACAGCGCTTCGATCGGTGGTATTGCTACATTGGTAGGGACTCCGCCCAACCTATCCTTTGTGCGGATTTTTCACATAATGTTTCCTGCAGCACCGGAAGTAAGTTTTGGGCAGTGGATGTTGTTTGCCCTGCCGCTGAGTGTAGTCATGCTGTTGCTGGTGTGGTTGCTGCTCTGGCATATGTTTCTGCGGGGCGAGGCTGGTGTGCGTGCGCAGCGTTCCATGCTCACGGATCAATACAGGGCACTCGGGCGCATGACGACAGAAGAGAAGGCTGTGCTGGTGCATTTTTTGGCTATGGCGTTGCTGTGGACTTTCAGAAGCGACCTCGAAACCGGCTGGTTCACATTGCCGGGCTGGTCGGGACTGTTGCCCCATGCTGCATTTATCAACGATGGCACGGTAGCTGTGGCTCTGGGTGTGTCGTTGTTTCTTTTTCCGGCTTCTGCCAAAGGTGTCAGGCTGATGAACTGGGAAACAGCACGAGGCCTGCCCTGGGACATCGTGCTGCTGTTTGGCGGTGGCTTTGCGCTGGCTTCGGGCATACGCGACTCGGGACTGGCCCAATGGTTTGGTGAACAGTTGCAATGGCTGGGTGTGCTGCATCCCTTTGTGTTTATGAATCTGGTGGTTACAATGATGACCTTCGTTACCGAACTTACCTCCAACACAGCCACTACCGAGATGGTGCTGCCGGTGCTTGCCGGTCTGGCAGTGAGCACCGACATTCATCCGCTTTTGCTGATGATTCCGGCTACAGTAGCGGCAAGTATGGCATTTATGATGCCGGTGGCCACCCCGCCTAATGCCATCATCTTTGGCACGGGCCGACTCAGTGTGATGGAGATGGCCAGATGTGGCCTGATCATTAACTTTATTGGCATTATTGTGTTAAGCCTGTTTACCTGGTTCTGGGGTTCGGTGGTTTTTGGCTTTACGGGAAGTGGTTTCCCGGCCGGCTGGTAGTTCGGCTTATACTTTTACAGTGCAGGAACGGCAATTTCATTCGCATTGATGAATCAAAGCATCATTTATTTGCTCGCAAAGACGCAAAGTCGCAAAGGATTTTTGCTGTTACACACGAAATAAAGAACAGATAATCAGGTCCTTACGTCTTATATGTCTTCATTTTGTTTCTCGCAAAGACGCAAAGTCGCAAAGGATTTTTGCTGTTACACACGAAATCAGGAACTTTCGCCTAACGCCTCACGCCTCACGCCTTACGCCTAACGCCTAACGCCTCACGCCTTACGCCCGAAACAGTTTATTCGTTGATTCGTTGAGAAACAGCCCCTCAACAAACTTGTCCGACTGCCAAGGCGGATCAACAAACTTGTCCGACTGCCAAGGAGGATCAACAATAGGCACAAAGGCACGAAGTTTTACTAAGTTATTGGTTCATTTTTGCACCTTACTTTTCATGTTGACAGTACATAAATTGCTGCCAGACGAGCGTAAAAAATCAATATTAATTTTTTCTTTTTTGTCGGTTCAACAGCTGTATTTCTTAATTTTAACCCGAACACCAGACATTCCGGATTAACTGGCTGTTATGTACGTAATTACATTGCTGTCAGGGGCTTTGGGATGTGACTGAGAAGGCGGGAGCATGCCCGGCCACAAGCGATTGTTGGGTTGTTTTTTCTTTTTTTATTGGATGGAAACTTAACAGAACACAAAGGGTATCATGTGCATCGGGAAAACTATCCCGGTGAACCATTAAATTCTGAGGCGGAGAAGGATTAGAATCTCTTTCGATAATCAATGCAGGCGAATACGATGGAAGCAGAAGCGGTATTTCACAGGGGAATAGAGCAGATTAAGCTGATGTTTGGTTTTGACGATGAACTGAAGGCCAGGGTGCGGAGCTTAGGCGCCATCTGGAGCAGGACACATAAAGCCTGGTTGGTTCCGCATACTGATGAAACCTTGTTGGGACTGAAGAATCTTTTTCCCGGGCTGAACTTGCCGCAGTCTGCCGGGCAACAGGACCATAAATTTGTTGGCGAAGCAGGAAAGCCGATTACGCTTCTGTTTGATCAGAATGATGCTTCGCTGCGGCATTTGGTCCGTGTAAAAATTGATCACAGCTACATCAGGATACGTTGTCCGAAGAACACCGATGACATACATTTTTTCAGGAGTATCGGGTATTGCTATTGGAAACCGGAAGAATTCTGTTGGCAGATGCCGAACAATGAGGATAATTATGAGATGGTTGTTGCCTATTTCGGCAACAGGATACACAGCATGGAGGAGTCGCACAGCAAGCCGGAGCGCGTCAAAAAGACAACGGCAATGGCCATGGATCTGAAGTTGAAGCTCATTGACGAAAAGGGGGGGCAGCAAATGGGGGAGCACATTGATATGTTTCGCAAGTGGTTAATTCACAAGCGTTACAGCAGGTCAACCATTGAAACCTACAGCGAGGCGGTACGGACTTTTTTGCGGTATGTGTATCCCCGTGAAGCGGGCAGTGTTGTGGAGGCGGATATGGTTGGGTTTGTGAATGATTTTATCATTGCGAACGGCTACAGTTATTCGTATCAAAATCAGGTTGTCAATGGATGTAAGTTATTTTTCAAAGAGGTGATGAAAAGCCGGCTTGATGTGGAGAAGTTTGAGCGGCCGAGGCGGGAGCACAAGTTACCTAATGTGTTGAGTAAGGAAGAAGTGAAAGCCATATTGGAGGCTCCTAAAAACATTAAACACAAGGCCATGTTGAGTTTAATATATGGATGTGGCCTGCGCAGGAGCGAATTGTTACACTTAAGACCTGTCGATGTTAATAGCAAACGCCACCTGTTAAGCATCCGACAGGCAAAGGGCAGGAAAGACAGAGTGGTTCCGATTTCCGATAAGATGATTGATCTGCTCAGGGAATACTACAAGACCAACAGGCCAAAGGTTTGGTTATTTGAGGGGCAGAAAGCAGGCGAGCAGTATTCCGAAACGAGTCTTCAGAAGGTTTTACAAAGTGCGCTGTTAACTGTTGGCATAAAGAAGCCGGTGACGCTACACTGGTTGCGACACTCCTATGCAACGCATCTGCTTGAATCGGGTACTGATATCAGATATATTCAGGAATTACTTGGTCACAAAAGCAGTAAAACCACCGAGATATATACGCATGTAACTGAGAAGTCACTTCAAAAAATAAAATCACCTTTTGATGATTTATAGCGCAAATTTGCGATATTTGACCGATGAATAAAGGTAACTCTTTTATGGCAAAAGCTGCACAGTACATGCCATTATGGGCGTATAAGAACACCTTTTGGCTGTATGAGGTGTATATATAAACGAGTTACCGCCAAGTGTAAAAAGACAGCGACAGTACTAAAATTGAAAAGTAAACCATTGTGAAAGGACAGAAAAAAGAAATATTGACAAGACTAGAAAGCCGACACTTAAGCCGACCCGATGTTTTTTATTTTTTGCCCACCGCACATTTTTTAAAACAATTGCCGACCCACATTGCACACATTGCCAAAGCCGCACAAGCCAACGCTGCAACCAAAGCTTTGTCAAAGAGTGCAATTTTCACGACCCGCCAGAAAAGATTGTTTTTCATGTCGTAAAATGTTTATATATTTGCACGAAAAGCTAATATATATGAATTCTAAGCCAATAAATAGATTGAAAGCAGTTTTGGCCGAGCAAGGTAAGACCAATAAATGGCTCGCTGAAAAACTCAATAAAAATGAAACGACAATTTCTCGTTGGTGTACGAATGAAACTCAGCCATCAATGGATACTTTTATTTCAATTGCAAAGGCTTTAAGTGTTGATGTTAAGGAATTAATTAATTCAACTAAATAAAGCAGAATATGCAAAGCAAATACAACTTTATTAAGTTTCAAAATATAATACTTAGGAATTTCTCTTTATATAAGAAGAATGGAAAAGTACATGAGGTAAGTGAAGAAATAAACGAGGGGGTTTATTGTTTAGCTGGAGCAAATGGTCTAGGTAAAACTACATTCATGAACTCAATAAATTATGGTTTGACGGGTGTGGTTTTAGAACCTAAAAGAGAACCATATTCACCTAGCGAAATTGTCATTGAAAATAAAAAATATACTGAAAGATATTTCAAAGGAAGAATTAATGCAAGCGATGAGGCGAAAGCAGAAATTGAGATTTTATTCTCAGTTAATGAGAAGTTCTTCCGAATAACTCGAGGTTTTTTTGAAAGAGATGAACTTCGTCTGTTAGAGGTTTACAAAATTCATGATAATAAAAAGATTTCTTTGTTTTATAGCAAAAATGAAAAACCAAAAGAACTAAATTCAATCTATCAGAATTTGCTACCTAAAGAAATTGGTTTCGCCAATTTTGATTATTTTATATTCTTTCAACTATACGTTTTGACTTTCGATGAAAACAGAAGCATGTTATTCTGGCATGATAGGGCTTCTTCAAATGCATTAGCAGTAGCATTCAATTCTGACCCGAACGAAGCTGAAAGGATATCAGATTTAACAAGAAAAATGGAAAAGCATGAGTCAAATGCACGAAACTTAAAATGGCAATCAACTCAAGCTAAAAAGAAGATTGAAGAACTATCTCAAAAGATAAAGGCTAAACCAGCTGCTGACTTTGAAAAACTTGAAAAGGAATATGGGAAACTACATAAAGACTTAGAGAATTACGAGAGAACATTTAATAATATTAAGATTGAGTATGATTCAATGCTTAAAAAACAAAGTCGACTTAATTCAGAGATAATGCAACTAAAAATCGAACATACTCGATTTTTTTCTCGCTACTCGAAGCCAAGATCAACTCTAATTGAAAATACCAATGTACAACTTTCATTAAAGAATCAGATTTGTTGTTTATGTGGTTCTTTCGGCTCTCAAATTGTTGACAGTATTGAACGAAGCATACATAAGGAAAACTGCCCTTTGTGCAATACAATAATTAATGAAGCAGATAATGAGGAACAGAAAAAACTTTTAAATCTTATTAAAATTAATGATGAAAAAATATCTATTAGAAATTCTGAACTTAATAATTTAATTCTTAGTGTTGAAGCTAAAAAAAATGAACTCGACAAATCTGAAATAGAATTAAAAAAAGTAAAAAGGAAAGTTGAGGATTTTACAGAAGATAATCCAGATATTTCATTTAAAGGAACTGGTAACAAAAATATTGATGCATTAATAGAACAGTATAAAAAACAATACGAATTGGCATCTCAAGAAGCAAAAGATGAGTATACCAAAAGAGATAAATTAAAACCTGAATATGAAAAACTATTAAAGAAGGTAGAAGCATCTTATAAGGAAGCAGAAACAGTATTTGTTCCGATTTTTAAAAAATTAGCTAAAAGTTTTATTGGATTAGAGCTAAACATACAACCAAAACGAAGTGAAAAGACTATCAAATTAGTATTAGAGCTTAAAGATACAGCGAGAACAGAGCCTTTTCAATTATCTGAAAGCCAGCGTTTCTTTCTTGACATTGCTTTGAGAATGTCACTCGCAATATTCCTTTCAGATAAGAAGAAAGGTGCCACTATGTTAATTGATACGCCTGAGGGATCATTAGATATTGCCTATGAAAGTCGAGTTGGAAATATGTTTGCAGAATTTGTAACGTTGTATAATCAAAATCTTTTTATGACTGCAAACATTAATGCTTCTCAGTTACTTATTTCACTTGCTGAAAAGTGCGGAGAAAGCAAAATGAAATTTCGAAGAATGTTGGATTGGACGGACTTATCTGAAATTCAGAAAGAAGGTGAAAATCTTTTTCAAAAAGTTTATAGTAATATTGAAACAGCATTAACCCAAAATAAATAATCAATGAGCAAACAAGTAACACCGGAAGCTTTTTTTGACAGCTTATCATTGGCTCACAAACTGGATAATTTTCTAGATGGATTTAAGCTAGAAGAAATTCATTTATTCTCATACTTTTCGTCATTTCTGTATTGCTACGAAGGTAATTCAATAGCAACATGGCCACACAGATATATTGCAGCTAATGGCTTCCCATTTTCTGATACAATTAATGAAGCTATTGAACGCCATATACAAAACGGTCTATTTGAATATAAAAGTGAGTACTTCACTATATCAGGTAGAGGAACAGATGAGTTTAACAAATTCAAAGTACTTTCAACTTTTACAAAAAGAGAAGAGTTATTAAATGCTGCTTGTACAACCACAATTCTGATTCCATATGCACAGACAGTAAGGGCATTATTAAACGAACCAGATTTAAGAAAGCAAGTTGAATTAAATAATAATGAATGGCTTGACCAAATGAGCTTTTATCCTCAGTTTAAGGATATCAGCGAGGCTGTCGGAATAAAAACTCAGGATTTGATGATCCCAGCTGTTGCACTTATAAACTCTTTAAGCCATAAATAAAATATATTCATAACAGATGCAAGACAAAGAAGAAATTGTAAGAACTATTTCAACACATTACAGTTCACAAGTAATGAGAGCATTTGGCAATATCGACCCTGCAAGTAAAGCACTCGAATTAATTGCTAAATCTTTAAAAGAAATATACAGATACTTTGAACCTAGCTTTTTTAAAGGGGATTTTTTTGTTTGTAAGAATTTAAATGATGAATTATGTTTTGAAGAATCAAAAGGAGCACTTCTTTATGATAAAAACATCCTATTAAATCGTACTAATGGTTTAATGATTATTCAAATATTTAACGATAGTGGAAAAATGATTATTTGGGAAGATCAAGATCCCGATGAGCTTTTAATCCAAAATACTACCTTAACTTATCATTTCACAAACAATAAAGAGTTTTTCTTTGCTAATGAATCTAAAATTGATGTTACCATATATGATAAAGGAAGTAGGTTTGCAACTCAATTTAATGATTTGATTGAAGCATTACAATTGTATTCAAAAACTAAGATTCTCAAATCTTCTTGCAAACATTTTTCGGATTCTTGGGCTGATAATAACAGACTATTTTTTAGAGGGGGAGGCAGTGGAAGCAATATTCCCGAAAAATTTATGCAATTATCTTTACATGAATTTTTGAATACATATTTTACTCGTGGAATTTCGATGGAATCATCAAGAGAATATAATGTTGTCGGAGATTTCAGTAAACCAAAACCAGTTGATATCAAGATTAATTGGCGAGAGGCTAATAGAACAGCATTAATTGAAATGAAGTTTATTGGCACTGTAAAAAAAGATTCTGATGGTGAAATATATACACACAGTGATCCTAGAGCAAATATGGGCGTTACTCAGTTGAAAGGTTACCATGATTCTGCATATTCGGATACTCCAACAACTATTATTAAATCGTATTTGGTAGTAATAGATGGTAGGAGAAATAATTTATCAGCCCCAAAAACGACCATTAATGTAGCCGATGGAATGCATTTTAAAGATGTTGAGATAATAATAGATGCTGATAAAAAATTTCACGAAACGATTCTTGGTTTTGAAAAACCAATAAAAATGTTTGCTGAACCGATTTGCACATAATTAAAACATTATAAAATGCTTAACGATAATTTCTTTCTTAAAAATGCCGGTTACTCTAATTACGAGGACACGACAAGATTGCCAAGACACAGATGGTATTATTATAAGGAAGGATATTCTCCAAACTTTGTAGAAAAAGCAATTGAGTATGCTGGCATTTCTAAAAATGATTTAATAATTGATCCTTTCAACGGAAGCGGCACTACAACTCTTACTTCTTCAATGCTCGGATATAAGTCAATCGGTATTGAGGTAAATCCATTTACTTCTTTTTTGTCAGATGCGAAAGTTAAAAATATTGAAGTTTCACAGTTAGATAATATTGAAAGTAAATTATTAAAAGCAGTAAATACTGGTTCTAATTCGCCATTACTGGAGTTTTCAACTTTTTCAAAAAAAGAAAACCTTGATAAATGGCTTTTCAATGATGAAGTTTTAAAATCTTTTGAAGGTGGTTGGCAATTTTCAAATTCGGTTTCTGGATATAATTTGCGTAAACTTATTCGTTTAGCCTTGATTTCCACCGCGATGCAAAATGGTAATGCAAAAAGGGACGGAAAGTGTTTGCGTTATCGGAACAACTGGGATAGAAACGGATTCAACAAGGATTCATTTATGGAATCATTGTTATTAAACATTTCCAATATCAAGGATGATCTTCAAATTGCTCCAATAAGTGTTAAATCAAAAATACTTAGGGGTGATTGTAGAAATATCTTGAAATCAACAAATGAAATAAATGATTTTAAACTATGTGTTACCTCTCCTCCCTATTTAAATACTTTTGATTATACTGACATATATAGACCGGAATTGTTTTTAGGAAAGTTTATTCAAGGTTCACAAATGCTATATGATTTACGGCTAGAAACCATTCGTTCTCATGTACAAGCGAAATGGCAAATACCAACTCAAAACGATTTTGGTTTGTTGTTTCAGCAAACAATGAAACATATCAATGAAAATAAAGATAATTTAATGCATAAAAACATCCCTTTGATGATTCAAGCGTATTTTGAAGATATGCTAAATATACTGAAACTGCTAAAAGTTAAAGCATCAAAAAATGCCCAGGTTTGGTTTGTTGTTTCAAATTCTGCATATGCAGGGCTTGAGGTACCGGTGGATTTAATAATTGGAGATATTGCTACGAAAGCAGGTTGGTACTTAAAAGAAATAGGGGTGCTAAGGTATGTTAAAAAACGAAAAACTAAATACAGTCCAGAGGTAAAAGAACTGAGGGAAAGTGTAATTATTCTGTCAAATTCAAAGTCACACAATTATTTTTAATTAAAATCGTTAAAACATAAAAATTTTCATTATGGGTGGTGCAATCGCTGGTACAGCAATACTTAAAAATCTTACTCCTTCGAGGAGTTTAAAAACTATTACTCTCACATTGAATAATAGTTGCAATTTTTCATGCCCTCACTGCTATTTGCAATACAATAAAAGAAGTTTTCTTATTAAGAAAAAAACCTTGGACTCGGTTTTTAATTCTGAGTTCAATCACCTTGCAATTGTAGGCAAAGAACCTCTTGTGAGTAACTCTTCTATTTCCCTTCTCGAAAAGATTGTCGAAAAATGCATAATTAACGATAAGACTGTAAGTATTGTGACAAATGGATCTGGGTTAAACTATTTGCCTACTAATATTATTAATCAACTTGCTTATATTGATGTTAGTTTTGATGGTGGTATTGACTCATATAATAAGTTCAGAAGAGGATCATTTATGGAAATTATTGCCGCAATTAATATGATTCAAAATCAATACGATGTTACATTTAATGCGTTGCACACAATTACTAGCGAGAATATTAATCATATTGATGATATGGTTTCAATTAGGGAACTTGCAAGATTTCAAACGATTATGCTTTCATCATTTTTAGCCACAGAGCATTATGGAGTTAATAATGTTTCAACAATCTCCCTTGTTGATTTGTTATTAAAACTTGCAAGTTCAAATTCCTTCATGAATTCTGTCGAGGCTTTATTACTCTTAGATATTTATCATGTCCAACAGGATAATGTACCAATAAGGACTATAAAGGAGCTAATTATTAAAAATAAACTTCAATCGAAGGTAGCTTTAATAGAAGATGATCCTATAAAACATGGTATTGTCAGAGTTACTTATGATGATTATGTTTTAAATCCAAATGAGTCTTTACATCCAAGGGTTTATAAGGATTCAAAATATTTAGCCTCGAAAGTAAACATCAATTCTGCTTTTGAAGAGTTATATAATGCTTATGTTTAACATTTTATGATAATATCTGGATTGACATTTGGCTATAACAAAGATTATTATGTTTTTGAGGACTTTTCCTTTGAATCCTCAGAACCATTAATTGCTTTAAAGGGTCCTTCAGGTTGCGGAAAGACAACCTTACTCAAAATCATTTCTCAAAATTTATTGCCTGAAAAAAAAACATTCATTCAGTTTTACAAAAACACTTATTTTGTGATTCAGGAAGATGGTCTTTTCCCTTGGCTTACAGGTGTTGAAAATATTTCAAAGTTTTTATCCGTTGGGCAAAAGGAGATTCTTTCAAATAATTTATTTCCAGTTTTAGAAAGCTTTATTCACAAGAAAGCATCTGAAATGTCCTACGGACAAAGAAGAATGATTGAGCTTTTCAGAGCATTTTTAGGTAAACCTGAATTATTACTTCTGGATGAACCATTCAATTTTTTAGATAAGATGAACAGAAATATTTTTACTTGTGAAATTTTAAATCTAATAGCATCAGGAACTAAAGTGATTTTAACAAGTCACTACAATGAAGATATTTCTGACTTGAAACCTACTGTATATTATTTCAATAATTCTTTTCCAGTAAAAAAATTAGACAACGAAGGAAATTGATAATTATGAGTAAAGCAACCAACAGAACTTTTACAGTTGTAGGAATCATTTTGGTTCCTGCAATTTGGGTTGCGCTGAAGTATTTATTTCATGTTTCAGATAGATATCTACCAACACCGCTTTCGGTCATTGATACTTTTACAAGCATTGAACCCAATATTATGATTCACTTCTCTTATTCATTAGCGAGATTAATTATTGGTTATGTTGGGGGCGTTATAATTGGTGTTTATCTTGGGTTGAGGTTGTTCAAAAGTAAAAGGTTAATGGATTTACTTTACCCAACAATACAATCATTGCGTTCAGTCCCTGCAGCGGCAACAGTTCCTTTTTTCTTACTTTGGTTTGGGTTTGAAGAAACAGGAAAATTTCTTTTGATTTTTACTGGCATTGCATTTAACCTATCTATTACTACAATTGAAATACTTAATAAAATTCCTGACAAGTATTTAATATTTTTTAGAAGTATAAACGGAAAGGCAGAAAACCATCTCAAAAATTTTGCATTACCATTTGTATTAGAAAAATTGCTCCCGACACTTCGCTTCTCATTGACAACTGCAATAGGTTTAGTGGTTGTGTCAGAGTTTTTAGGTTCACAAGCAGGATTGGGCTACTTAATTCAAACTGCTCGTTCGACATTTTCAATGAATGTAATTTTTGCTTGTATGTTACTCTTTGGAATTATGAACTTCGCAGTTGATAAAATTTTAGTTTTAATCTGGAAAAAATTAATTTATTGGAAATCATGAAACAAATTACAAGACTTACATTAGCTGTTGCAGTAGCAACTATCCTTTTACTTTCGTCATGTAACTGGTCAACAAAAGATAAACTTACTGTTGCTATTTCTCCTTATCAGGATATTGCAATGATTGTAAACATTGAAAACCTAGAATTAGAAAAAAAATACAACACAGAAGTTGATTTGCAAACAATGAACTGGGAGGACATTCTTCCTGCCATCGCATCATCAGGAAAAACTGTTGATATAGGTTTTGGTAGTCTAGTTGAGTACCTTACTAAAGCAAACAATATAAATAAAGACACGAAAGATCCTCTTCTCTTTATTTACCCAGCATATATATACAAAGGTGGTGGGTTTATTACTTTCATTCAGAACATTCCAATAATAAATTCAACCAACTTTAATGATACGTCAATTGTTAAATCTTTTCTGCAAAACAAAATAGGGGCACAGAAAAATTCTTTGTATGAAATGTTATTATTCAATCTTGCAAGAAAAAATAATGTCCCTTATAAAGATTTAAAAATATTTGATACCCCAATGAACGATGGTTTATTGGCTACGCAAAATGGCAGTTTAGATATTTCGTCAGCGGGATTGACTCAGATTACTGAGGCATTAAAAAATAACGGACGAGTTGTTTTAACAATGGACGACATGGGGTTTGCAGATGTTACAGGATTCATTTGTAAAAAAAGTACTTTAGACAAGAAGCGTAAGCAAATTGAGGATTTAATTCACATGTGGTTTGATTGTGTAAGCTATGTAATGAATGATA
>Ga0351874_1088_pt1 | contig 23171 bp, 20 predicted proteins | sample BONcelFGM3001C13_FD_206790 | JGI IMG/M metagenome (GOLD analysis project Ga0351874, IMG submission 206790) | Enriched cells from coal bed in the Powder River Basin, Montana, United States - BONCAT cells FGM rep3 HSBNCT.FGM.300.1.C13 ...
CACCGGTCCCCGTAATAGGACCAGGACACAAGGGTGCTGAACGTAAACAGGAGCAGGCCCAGGCTCACGATGATGTTGCCAAAGCGGGGGAAGTGCTGGGAGAAGGCCGCGGCGGTGAGCTGCGCGCCGGTGAGTTGCGCGCCGTCCGCGCCCACCGCGGTCCACAGGCCCGAGGAAACGACCACGAACGCGGTCATGGAGCAGATGAGGATGGTGTCGATAAAGGGGCCCATCATGGCGACCAGCCCCTCGCGCACGGGCTCGTTGGTGCGCGCCGCGGCATGGGCGATGGGCGCGCTGCCCAGGCCGCTTTCATTGCTGAAGATGCCGCGCGCCACGCCGTAGCGGATGGTGTGCGCCACGGCAGCGCCCGCGAAACCGCCCGCGGCCGCCGTGGGCTGAAACGCGTCCCGGAAGATGAACAGGAACGTGTCCGGAATGGCTTTGAAATTATAGAGGAAAATAACCAGGGCGCCGCCGATGTACACAACGGCCATGAAGGGGAACAAACTGGGCGACAGTTATGTGTGGCTGGATCCGGCAACTTTGGATTACGCCACGGATTATTCCTACACGGTTGTGGCGCGCGACAAGGTGCTGAACATGTCCGAATCCGCAGCTTCCACATGCCGCCCGCGCGACCTCAAAGCCCCGTGCCAGGTGGATTCCATTGTGGCGAGCGCCGCACCCACCCCGGATACTCTGGGCGTGACTTTGGACTGGTCCGCATGCACCGACGATGATGTGGCCGGCTACAATGTGTATTCATGCCAATTCGATAATCCCAATGAACAGTGCCAGAAAGTCGAGGATTTTACAAAGCTGACGCCCAGCCTGTTGAACGGTGTGCATTTTGAAAATGAATCCGCAGAATTTTTTAACAAGGAAGCCTGGCACCGGTTCTACGTGGAATCCTGCGACACGTGCATGGACCGCAATGCGTGCGAGGCCAGGAACTGTTCCGGGTTCCCGAGCCTGGATGATGATTTTAAAGATCAATTTGTGAGCAAGGTCGTGGATCTTTTTATGCCCCTGGCGCCCACGGGTGTTGCGGCCTCTGCACCGGCCATGGGCAAGTCCTGCAAGCTGGCATGGGGCCGCGTGTGTGCGGATAGTGAAGGGCCGTTTGATAACTGCGACAGCCCTGCCTCCAATGAACTCGTGGGGTATAAGATTGTGCGCCAGCAGGCGCCCAATGTGCCGGACCCGCTCAACGGCGCAGTCGTGGCCACCGTGGCCGCGGGCGGAACCCTCGAGACCATATCCTACACGGACACGGGCCTGGCCAATGGCGTGGCCTATTACTACAAAGTGTACGCCATGGACGGCTCCCGCAATTACTCGACCGGAACCCACGCAGAAGTGAATTGCACGCCCGTGCGCACGGACAAGCCGGACCTTCCGGAAATGCTAACCCTCACCGGCGATGAATTCCGTTGCACCATGGACTGGGAAGCCATAGACGATCCGTATTCGATTATGTATGAAATTCACCGCTGCGACGGGAAAATGGATGCCTGCGACACACCCGGCGAATTCAGCCTGATCGACGATGAAGCCGGCAGCAACATCGCGGTCACACAGTACGAGGATATGAGCGTAACCACCGGCGATTATTACACATACTGCGTGGTGGCCGACGCCGAAGGTATCATTAAAAGCGATGTGTACAATGCCTCGAACAAGAAAAACTGCGGCCAGTGCTTCGCGGGTGAGACAATTGCTGCGCCCACGGACATGAATGCCTGGTTCGACGGAGGCGACGCCACGGTGAAAGTCAGTTTCACCCGCTCCGCGGATGATGAGGGAGACGGCGGGTACGCAATCTACCGATGCGCCGACGATACATGCGCGGCCAATACAACAGCAGTGAAAACCTGCACGCAACTGGCCGCGGGCGGCAGCGCAATCCAGAATCTCAGCGGCGTGAATCCCATCTCCATCGCGGGGGAACCCGAAGGTACATATTATTACGGCGCAACGTATCAGCCCGACTGCTCGAACAATGATGCGGTGTCGGACCTGGCAAACGTCAATTCCGCAATCAGCGATGAGGTGGCGGTTACACCTCCGCCATGCGCCAACCCCGCCATGTGCGTGGTTCTGTCCTCGTGCAGCGATTTTGAAAACAAGACCCGGTGCTCGCCCGTGACCCGCAAAGACACCACACAAACCGATGCCAACGGCTATGTGCTTGCTCCGCAGCAGGGCTATGAAGTATACCTGGCGGACAAGTCCGGTGTGCGCGTCAACGGCGCATCCGCCACAACCGGCGCGGACGGCAATTTCAAAATATCCATTGATACCACAAAAGTGACCTTGGATTTAAGCAGGGAATACCAGATTGTGCTCAAGCTGCCGGATAACGCAATTGCGGGCCAGCCGTGCTCCGCAAGCCTGTCCGGCGACGGGTGCCTCATTGAACTGAACAAGGGTGTTGCGCTCAATCAGGATTCCAGCACCGTGCAGGTGCGCGGCATTCCGCTCGCAGACTGCGGAGGCGGCGAAATCGGCAATTTCAACTGCGACGCCACCGTGGATATCACAGACGTGATGCTGCTGAAAAACTGTTTCGGCTCGGTCCTGGGCGACAACGATTACCGGAAATGGTGCGACGTGACCGGGAACGGGATCGTGGATGTGCTCGATTTCATGGCCATCAAGAGCCACTTCGGATTGGAAATGAACGCGGCGCCAAGCTGCCGCCCGGAATTGTGCAAGTCCAAATAAGGCGTCATGCATGAAAGCATTTGATTGGAATAAACAAAAAGGCCCGCCTTGTTGAGGCGGGCCTTTTGTGTGTTGGGTGGTACTGGATTTGAACCAGTGACCTCTACGGTGTCAACGTAGCGTTCTCCCCCTGAACTAACCACCCGATATACTTAGAGGCGACGGGCGGATTCGAACCGCCGAATGGAGGTTTTGCAGACCTCTGCCTTACCACTTGGCTACGTCGCCGTATTCAAAATAACCTTTTAACGACAGGCTTTTTTGCCTTGCCCATCATTCTGTCGATTTTGTTGTCTCCCAATTGACTCCCAATTTGGTGCGTTTCCAACATACCAAAACGACTTTCATAATATATAACAAAAATCAATTTTTGCAACCTTGGCTGTGGAAAAACTATCGAGGAACAACCTGTAATTTCTGCTTTGGTGCTTCACTTCCAAACAGCCTATCAACCCTGCCCCCCTGCCCCTTGCACCCCTAAAACCAAATGAAAAGCGCAAAAGGTCAAAAAACATAGAGCAAAAATCAGTCCTGAGCACACCGGAAACCGATGATGATGCCCGCGTATGTCGGGCTGTCGAGGCTGCGGAACGACACGCGCGTGTCCTCGGCGTAAAGATAGAACGCGCCGCCGCGCGACACACGATTCGTCCCGGTAGCAGGTCCCTGCGGGTCCGTGGCGGGACTTGTGGCGTAATATGTGTCATCATACCAGTCATTCACCCATTCCCAGACATTGCCCGCCATGTCCAATGCGCCGTAATAACTTGCTCCAGTGGGATAACTGCCAACTACCGCTGCGCTTCCGATGCCCACACAGTAATTTGTTCCGTTGTAGTAATTCAGCAATGTGCAGTCTGGCGCGGTGTTTCCCCATGGATAGATATTCTCCCTGGGACTCGGACCTCGTGCCGCCTTCTCCCACTCCGCTTCCGTGGGCAGTCGTCCGCCTATCCATGCGCAATATGTATTCGCTTGAGTCCAATTAACACAAGGCGCCGGGTGATTGACTTCCGTTTCAATATAACACCCGCGATTACATATCCCCGCATTAACACATGTTTTGTACTGCCCTTCGGTAACTTCGTATTTCTGAATCTTGTATTCCGACAAAGATACCGTGTGTTTAGGCGATTCAGATGACTGGCACTGTGAATCCCCGGTTGAGCATCCCATGATGAAATCACCGGCTGGAATTGTAATCCATTCGTTCAAAATCATATCAATGTGCTCACACGTGGCACTTGTTGTCCCACCATTATTACATTGGTCATAAGTAGTTTCGATGCCGTCATCGCAGTCCGTATCGGCGTTACAGGCAAACCCAGTGTTTGAACATGAAGCCACCGCCATTCCACCATTTGAACAAGTATCCAGTGTCAAAGCATTGGTATCATCACAGTCCGCATTTGTATTACATACAATCCCAGTGTTTGAACATGAAGCCACCGCCGTTCCGCCATTGGAACAAGCATCGATGGTCAAAGCGTTGTTGTCAGCACAATCAGCATCCGTATGACAGGCGATACTTGCGTTGTTACAAGATGCATTGGTAGTGCCACCATTCACGCAGGAATCGGCTGTATCTGCATTGTTATCTTCACAATCCGTATTTGAATTACAGGCAATAACCGTATGTCCGCAAGCAGAGCTTGTTGTCCCAGCGTTGGTACACGCATCAATCGTCAAAGCACTGCTGTCGTCACAATCTGCATCTGTCGTACATGCGACTGCTCCAACAGTGATGCTGACTGTATCCACTTCACTTGTGAGGTTCCCATCGCTAACCGTCAGGGAGAACGTCAACGTGTCGGCTGCCGCCGCCGTGAAGGTGGGCTGTGCTGCTGTGGCTGAAGACAATGACACGGCTGTCCCAGAAGTCTGTGTCCACGAATAGGTAATGCTGGTTCCATCCGGGTCAAAGCTGCTCGAACCGTCCAATGTTACGGTAGCATGTTGCAACACACTTTGGTCAGGTCCAGCCTTGGCTACGGGAGCCTGGTTTGTCACTGTTGCGGTCATTTCAATCTTTGCAACATGGACAACAGCCGCTTTTTCAATCTTTTTTGATGCCTTGCCCAGAACATAGCCTTCCTTCTTTACTTCCACGGCTAATGTCGTTCCCGTTGTAATCCCGTCAAAGAAGGCTTCACCATTCGCATCCGTGCTTTTCGTCTGGACATTTCCATCATTGGTGACGATGACCGTAGCACCTTCCAGAGCAACACTGCTGCCCGTGATTGTGACCACGATTCGCAGACTGCCTTTTGTAGATGCATTTCCTTTAAGATTCTTGACTGTCGTTCCACTGGCCGAATCTTCAAGGTTTGTGAGTTGGGCATCAGCCGCCGTGTCACCATCTTTAATGACTGTGGAAAGATTCACGGCAGGGCTTCCACTCGTCTGGTCTGCTGTCAAAGCAGTGACAATTCCAGATTCAATATCGGCGATTGTTTCCCTGGGTAAATCCGCACCAGTGATTCGGTCAGCATCCACAATGCCCTGATTGGCTGTAACCACGATGTCCTTCATTGCTTCGGCACCAAGTGTTGTGGCTACATCCAGGTTGAGATTGGATACTGCGCCCGCTGTTGAATCGGATTCGGTTACAGAAGTCACCTTTTTCAGTGTCAGTGTTTTTGGGTTTCCATTGATTGAAACACCCTTGGTTGCTTCTATAATCACGTTTTCTTCCACGGGCACATCTTCTATTGTGTACTGTCCGTTGCTGTCGGTTGTTGCAGTGAAATCATCCCCAATAGATTCAAGCGTCCCGTTGCTGTTCATACGTTTAATCGTGACATTTGCACCAGTAAGCGGAGTATCCTGTCCTACCACACTGGCGACACGGCCAGCCACACGTGCGCCCGACACACCAGTTGGGACATAGACGGTGCCGCTTAATCTGGCTGTTTGAGGAGCGGTAGCACTTGTGATTGTGGGAACCCCACCGTCCCCGCACCCTGGCAGAATGATAGACGCAATGACCATAACGCTGACTATGACAATGATTCCTTTAAGTTTCACAGTAGCCTCCAGAGACACAACAAATTGACACAGTCAGGATTGAACCCATAACAACAAAATTATACATTATTGTGCCCGGTATTGAGTGGCTGAATGAAAAATTCACGAAGCACGGAGTTTGAGTTGGGGTGAGTGAACACCTTGGTGCAGAAGAAAGCCTACCCCAAGGAGGTCAAGCCCAAAGGCTTCTTTAGTCGTCAAAGCCGCATTAATACAATAACCGGCTGTGTATTAATCTTGAGTCAGCGGAGCGGCCGGTGCGGTGAGAAGCGCGCGCATGGCTGTGGGCGCGGCTGCGCGTTCTGCGCATTGCACCAGGGCCACGCGGTCCTTATCCCGGGCGAGCAGGGCGGGGCCGCAGGGCGTGTCCCAGGTGTTTTGCGCGGTGTCTTCGCCAGCCTGTTTCGCGGGCCCGAACCGGTGGGTGAGCGCGGCGCTGTATGCGTCAAAAAATTCCGCGGCTTCGGGCGCCGTGTCCCAGGCCGTGGCCCAGAACAGGATTGTGTGCCCGCCGGGCGCGGCATAGGCGGCGAATCGGTCCCCGTCCCAGCCTGCGGCTGGTTCGGCCCAGTCCGGCTCATCCCCGGGGGGGCCTGTGATTTTCAGCAACAGGCGCACGTGGAATTCGCCCAGCACATTGCTGTCCAGAAATTTTGAGTCCGGGGGCGCGTGCGCGCTCATGTCCCCGAGGTCCAGGTCCACGGGGTCGTCCCGTTCGTCCAGGTATTTTTCAGGGTGCAGCACCTGCTCGGAACTGAGCGGCGGATTCTCGAATGCGTTGTTGACCGCGTCCCAGCCGCCGTCTTGATACAGAACGCCCAGGAGGTCGAGCCCGCCCGTGTAAGGGAAAAGGAATTGCGCTTTGATGACTTCGGGCACATCCGGGAATTCACCGAGGGCTGAGGCGCCGGGCGTGTCCATCATGCCCTGCATGAGGGCGCCCATGTTGGGCGTTTCGAGCACATTGGCGCCCACGGCGCGCATGGTGTAGTTCATCATCACGGCCATGGCGTCGCCTTCCACAACGCATTTATAGGCCAGGGCCGCGTCCTCGCTGCGCACGCGCAGGGTGTTGAGCCGGTTGAGGTCGAAGTGCTGCGCCTGCAGCGCGTGTTCGAGTTCGTGGCTCAGGGCGAAGTCCTTGGGATTCATGCCGTTGAAAATGCTCATGAGTTCCTGGGCCTGCTCGGCCAGGAGATTTTCGCGCACCACGTACAGGGTGTTCTGGTCCGTGTCGTACAGGCCTTCGACCTGCTGGGTGAGCACGCTGTCGAGAGCGGCCTGCAGGTCGCCCGTGGATTCCAGGAACCCGAAGGCCTGCATCACGCGCGCCGAGGCGTCGATGTAATCCGCGCCCATGCCTTCGCGCACCATGATGCCTGCGGCAATGTCCGCGATTTCCTTCTGGGAAACAAACTGCACGGTCACGGGCGCCGTGTACTCCAGGCCGCGCAGGGATTGCAGTTCTGTTTTCATGGCGTCAATGTACGCCACATTGATTTCAGGCACGGTCCGCGTCTGGGCCTGTGCGGGCCGCGCCGCGGGCAGCAGGCTGATGAGCAACAGCAGCAGAATGTGTTTCATAACGGGTCCACTCTCTGGGCAGGGTTGTAAAATATCCATAATACGATTTTATTATAGCAGTGCGCGCGCGCGAATGAAGCCTGCGCGCCGGGGGGCTCGGCGCGGCCGGGGCTTTTCTTTTCCGCGCCGGGGCCGTAAAGTGTAGGCAACACTGATGAAACTGCTGTGGATCTATTCATCGTACGAGAACCTGGGAGTGGAAACGCTCACCGCGGAGTTGCGCCGCCAGGGCCATGCCGTGGACCTTGTGCTGGACCCGCGCCTGTTCGACGATCACTTCACATCCGTGCCCCCGCTTGCGCCCCTGTTTTCATTCCGCAAACGCGTGCTGCGCGAAGCGGCCCGCCGCGCGCCCGACGCTGTGCTGTTCTCCGTGGTCAGCGATGATTTTCCCTGGTTCCGCGACATGGCGCGCGCCATCAAGGAGCAGCAGCAAACACTCGTGATAGCGGGCGGAATCCATATCACCTCCGCGCCCGTGGAATCCCTCGAGGAATCGGTTGCGGATTACGGAATTGTGGGCGAGGGCGATGAGGCGCTGCCGGACCTGCTGGCGCGCATTGAAAAAGGCGCACCCGTGGAAGACATGCCCAACCTGGTGTGGCGCGACAGCGCCGGCGTGGTGCGCGCCAATCCCGTGCGGCCCCCGGTGGCGGACCTGGACACGCTGCCGTTTCCTGACAAAACCATTTTCGCGCACACATCGTATGACCCGCGCGACGCCTATACCATCACCTGCTCGCGCGGGTGCCCGTTCCGCTGCACCTTCTGCAACAACGACCTGGTCAAGGAAATCTACGGCGGCGCGCACCTGCGCCTGCGCAGCGTGGACAATGCCATGCAGGAACTCGAGCAGGCCGCGGCGCAGTACAGCCCGCGCATGATCAATTTCCTGGATGAGACATTCGGGTACGACAAAAAATGGCTGGCGGAATTTTCCGCACAGTACGCGCAGCGCATCGGCCTGCCGTGCATCGCCTGCACCAACCCCAATATCGTGACGCGCGAGTACGCGGGCCTGCTGGCCGCCATGCAGTGCCGCAAAGTGGACATGGGCGTGCAGACCGTGAACCAGGATCTCAAGCGGCGCATTCTGAACCGGCGGGAAACCCCGGAGCAGACCCGCGCGGCCATCGCGCACCTGCAAAGCGCGGGCATCTGCGTGGCCGCAGAGAACATCATCAACCTGCCCGGGGAAACCGAAGCGCACCTCGAAGAAATGGCCCGGTTCTACAATGCCACCCGCCCGGACATCCTTAAAGTGTTCTGGCTGCGGTATTATCCGGGCACAAAGATACTGGACATGGGGCGCGAAGCGGGCGCGCTCAACCACACCGATGCGCAGGACATCCTGCGCGGGCGCGCCAGCGGGTCCCTGGCAAGCGGAGGCAGCAAGCCCTCGCGCACCGCGCGCCGCTTTCACGCGTTTTTCATTTTTATGCGGTTCATGCCCCCGGGCGCCGTGGAATGGATCCTGAATCACCGGCTGTACCGCCTGTTCTCGGTGGGGCCGCTCACAACCGTGTCCTACGCGCTCCTGCGCCTTGTTGGGCGCAGCCGCGGCTATGAGGCTGAAATTATGCTGTATCGGCACAAGAAGCATGTGAGGCATTATCTGCGGAAATGGGCGGCCGGAAAACTGTGAGACACCTCATGCACGCATATCATGCAGGGCGGGGCCGCATATGATTCATTTCGTGCTGCCCGCGTTCAACGAAGAAGCCGGGGTGCGCGCCGTGTGCCGCGCCGTGTGCGAGCATGCCGCCCAGGTTGCCGGGCCCGAACCGTTTCGCATCGGGGTCGTGGACGACGGCAGCACAGACGCCACGGCCGAGCGGGTCGCAGACTTTGCGCGGGACAACGGGCGCGTGGAACTGCTGTCCCATCCCAGCAACTGCGGCGTGCCCAAAGCGTTCAAGACCGGGCTGGAGTGGGCCCTGGGCGGCGCAGGCGATGAGGACATCGTCATGGTCATGGAAGCGGACAAGACCAATGACCCGGCGCTGATTCCGGCCCTGGTGCGCGCCGTGCGTGCGGGCGCGGACGTGGCCGTGGCATCGCGCATGATACGCGGCGGCGCGTATGTGGGGTTTCCCGCCGCGCGCGAATTTTTCAGCCGCACCGGCAACGAATTGCTGCGCGCGCGCTACCGCGTGCCGGGTGTCACCGACTACACCATGTTCTACCGGGCCTACCGGGCCGCGCCCCTGCGGGCCGTGTTGCGCGACCCCGGCGACCTGTTCGCCGGGCGCGGATTCGCGGTCAACGCGCGCCTGCTGCTGCGCCTGCACCGCGCCGGGGCGTGTTTCGCGGAAACGCCCCACGAGTACCGGTACAACCTCAAACAGGGTCCCAGCAAGATGGGGCTCGTGTCCAATATCATGATTTACAGCCGCGTATTGATTAAGCCGTAATGAAAAATTGTGAAACGGCTTTAAATTCCGCGCCCGGTGATTAAAATATCTTGGTGCGGTCACAACCGCGCGAACCATATGGTGAGTGTAGCTCAGTTGGTTAGAGCGCCTGACTGTGGCTCAGGAGGCCGAGGGTTCAAGTCCCTTCACTCACCCTCACAAGAACCGTTTTAAACAAGGGCTTTTTCCCTTAACGGCGCATGAGGGATAGCTGAGTGTTTTTGCGGATGTATCCATTTTGTATCCAGAATTCAATTCTTTTGCCCCAAATATACGATTTTACTTTCCGCGCTTTTGGCGGGTTTCCTTTGCAGGTCAACAAGTTTTCTCATGGCGTTTTGTTTGTGTTCCAATGAAAGGTGCGCATATCTTTGTGTGACAACCAAGCTGTGGTGGTCAAGAATCTCTTGGATCGTTTTGAGGTCTGCACCCTTCATAACCAATTGTGAAGCGCAATCATGGCGCAGATCGTGAAACCTTAGGTCCGATATATATGCAGGCAAGCACTGATGAAAGCCGACATTGACCCAACGGTTAGATTCCGTCTGCAAGCGGTTTATAGCAAATCTGGTGCGGCTTGCGAATCATACGTTCGCAATGCTGTTTCGCATAGAAATGCACATCACGGAAAAATCCAATGGATGAGTGCGCATGGTGAACATTTTTTAGAACATGCATTCATTGGAAACCGGAAAATAAAAAGAGAGGGGGGCGGTTTTTATGTGCAGCAGTTATATAATGGAAGGCGTAAAGCAATGAAGAGCGACAGAAGATGTCGGTCTTATCGAAAGGAGCTGTGTTGAAAGAGTTTCTTTTTCATCTCAAGAGACGGATTGGCGCTGCTGTGCGGCATACGCTGATTCTGGGTAGTGGGTCAATTTGAATCCAACAAATTTAAGATGTCCACGATCTTCCAAATTCGTGTTTCAATCCCGATAGCCATTGCCGGAGTGCGAGGGTATGGATTCGCAAGGCTTTTGTGCGGCCTTGCAAAGTTGTAGTGCATGAAATGTAGGGCCACGGCACATTCGAGATTTTCGACCTTTTTAGAGAACGCGTTTGTAAGTCTGGTAAATCTCCTCATGCTCATGCGCATTGTGAGATTTTGACGTTCAACATAACTTGTGGAAATCAACGATGGATCTGGATTTCCCTCAATCCGCTCTTTAATCGCTCCGGTGCATTTCGGCGGGCTGTAACGGACGGCTCTGGCCTTTTCTTCCTCTGCTCCATACATCTTGACGAGCATCGCATAGTCGATATCACAGCCGAACGCATCTTCAACGGCTTGCAGATACGCCTTGTGCCCGTCTGTTGTAAGTTGCACACGGCTTGAAAGCCTGCCAGCAAGATCATCAATGAATACGCGAGCAGAACCCAAGTCGCGCTTCCCAACATGGAAGCACGGCACCAGTTTTGAATCCGCATCAATTGCGACCCATGTGTAAACATCGCCGTAGCCGAATGTGCCCTTCTTTTCTTCGGGCACATTTTTTTGCTTTGCATAGCAGAACGCCCATATTTCATCACACTGTATGACTCGGCACGGAAGGTTTCGCATTACGCTATCCTGATAATCCGCGCATGCGTAGCCGACGTTGACCAGGAGCCTCGTCACGGTTCCCTTTGCGGCCCCGGTCATTCGGCATGTTGCGCGAATTGAGTTGCCCTCAACGAGGGCCGCTATGACCTGCGCCTGTTTCGCTATGCTGAGTCGGTTCATGTCGGCCCTCCTTTCTACTGTTTAGCCGAACAGGTGTTCCATGAGCGGTTTCAGCAATTCTTGGTATTTAATACTAAGATCGCGACGCTCTTTGTCGCTTGTGCATCCATTGTGAAGGCAATAATACTCTCTCAATAGGCGCTCAATTTCTGTGTCATTCCGAATGGCGCGTTGTGTCCCCCTAATATTGACTATAATATACGTATTTTGTCCTACCTCTGGATCTGTCAAATCCGCTTCTTTTTTGGCGAGATAAGAATTCATGATTGCTTTAATAACTGCCGCGTGTTCCGTATGCATAAGCTGTGAAATCTTGTCATGTGCGACATTCCCACCACACCCTACAGCCGAAAACCCAAGGTGGTCAAAATTTTCCGCTTTGCCACCATGTTTTACAACATAAATATGCGCCCCAGAGTGATCATATCCTGCCACAAGTATATGGGCGTTTGAAACATCAATGTTGTAATCGTTTTCAAGCTCGCTGAACGAGTCTTCAACCATTTTTGATGCGTCCCGTAGCGTAGGCAGGGCACCGTTGCTGATTGCATGATCGGATTTCATAATAACGCTATCGTTAAGAGGCGAAAACGCTCCGGGGTTCCCGGCGCATAAAAGACAGAAATAGGATGTCGGCTCATAAATCTTTGTCCTTCCTTCCATGTGTCTTACCAACCCGCTTGGATATGTGATGGTTATAAGTCTGTCGGCCACACAAACAATGGCCTCTCTATTCTCGCACAATGCGGCTACGCAAAGCGTCATGGCATATACCCCCGGTTTGGATGTTGTTGGGGTATTGTATCGCGTTTGCCGATCCGCGTCAAAAGCCACGTTGCTTTTACGGGTCATAGGCTATCGCCATCCTTTCGTTTATGATATAATTGCGGCAAATCCACATCGGAGGTCAATATGCAAGAAATGAGCGACCCTGAACGCAGACAACGAGACTTGGCGCATGAGAGAACGGCTATGATTTGCGCCAAAGATATCATGGTGGCATACATTAGGGCCGGGAAGCTCGACAAGCTGCTCCCAGACCCATTCTCTGATGATGCCAGGAATGCCATTACAAAAAATCTTTTCTTGTTTGCGCGAGATATTTTTACTCCGCTAAACGAAGGCTCTGTTTGGGACATAACCCTTAAATGGGATGTTCCGTCAGATAGCAATTGCGCTGACGGCGTTTAAGATACGGGCCGTTTCGTCGCCCTTAAATGTGGCATCGGTCAATTCTTCTTCGAGAATACAGGCGATTCTTTCGGCGATGCGCGCTCTTTCCGTGTGTGAAAGAACATTGTAACCGCGTTTGGTTCTCGTAAATTTTGCCATTGTTTATCACCCTTTCTGGATTTATCCGCGCACAAGCAAGCGCGGCGATATCGCATTGCAAACAAAACGAATGCAATCAAAGCTCTACTGTATTGAAATCAATGCTTGGAGTTATGGAAGACAACAACTGAGAATCACTTTGGCCTATTATCTTTCGGGCTGTGCTTTTTCTTCTTGTCGCCAATGCTCGCGGCCACTCGTATTGAGCCGCCGTAGCTCTTTGGCGCATCTGGCTTTTTAACTTCGCCGCCCGTCGCCTGTTCTACTATGTTGAACGCAATCTCGTTGATGTCTTTTGTTTTCTTTTCCATACCCCAATTTTACCACGGCTTCGCCACCCCCGCAACGCGGGGCCTATTCAAATTGACCCACTACCTGATTCTGATATTCAAACAGTGGTTTTTCAAAGGACACTACACAAGGCGTGAAGTTTTATTCACGCTAATGTGCAGATACGGCACAAAGGGCATTGAGATCGGCGCATGCCATCATCCAATGAGGCTTTGGCGCAAGTTCAATGACGTGCGCTTCCTTGATATTGAAACAAAAGAGGCATGGAAGGCGGCGACGGTCGGCCTTCCACCCGCAGAGATTATGCAAGCCGTGGACGTGGATATTATCGACGATGCCAACACCCTCGCTACGATCCATGACAACTCCCTGGATTTTCTCATTGCCAACCACGTGTTTGAACACTGTAGAAATCCCATTTCAACCCTCGGCAACATGTTCCGGGTTCTCAAACCCGAGGGCGCCTTATACCTGTCAATCCCCGACAAACGGTTCACCTTTGACGCGTCCCGCGAATCCACCAGCATAGAGCATTTTTGCTATGACTACGAAAAGGGGCCTGAGGGGTCTGATGAAGCGCATTACAGGGAATGGGCGCGGATGTATGACAAATTAACGGATCCGCAAAAATCGAAAGACGCACCGCTGAACTGCTGCGTGAACAGCTCAACATCCATTTCCACTGCTGGACGGCTATGGAAATGCTGGAGTTTTTCCTGATGCTAAGAACGAAATATGATTTCAGTTTCGGAATTGAAATGATGTGCCAAAACGGCATCGAGACGGTCTTCATATTAAAAAAGCAATAATTCCGGTATTAACGCAAAATTCCGGGACAGTCTCCGATGCATGCCTGGGAGGGTGCTGTAAAAGGGCAGGAACGCAGAAATCCTTGTCGATACAAAGACGGCTTGCAAGGGTGGTTTTTTAAACAGCCCCCAGAGTCACAGATTTTGGAGCGAAATTATATGGCATCTCTCTATTTTTTAACAAAGATGAAACAGAAATTGCCGCATAACAAGAGACGATTTTTATTCAAATATCACTATTACAGAGGATTGTATAAATGTATTTATCCTCCGTTGAATATCCGAATAGAGCCAACAAACAGATGTAATCTAAAATGTGTTATGTGCCCAAATGGAAATCTCGATCTAAACAATAGCAACTCCGGTTTCATTAATATGGATTTATTTAATAAAATAATACTGCAAGCTCGGAGTTTCCCTCACCCCACAGGCATTTTTCTTTATCTGGGTGGAGAGCCTTTGATGCACAAAGATATCAGTAAATTAATTACCTTGTCCAAAGAGAATGGGTTGATGGTGGCTCTTAATAGCAATGCTACATTGCTTACTGAAAAAAGAACCTTCGAAATTCTTGAAAGTGGCTTAGATCAGATTACATTTTCATTTGATGATGTCACACCCAGTGAATATGAAGGCATGAGAAGAAACGCTAAATATGAAAAGACACTCCAGAACTTACTGTTTTTTCTTGAACAAAAAAATAGACTAAAAAAAGAATCACCTCAAGTCAGTATTGCTAGCTTAAGGCTGAGAACAGACAATTTGAATATGAATGAGCCATTGGAAGCAAATCAAGAGTTTACGAGTTTATTTTCAAAATATCCAGTAACTATTTATCGTGATTGGGCACATATGTGGGCGGGTGAATCTTATAGAAAGATGATTTACACATATAAGCGCACCAATACAGAAAATCATCTAAGATGTATGTTACCATGGAGAGATCTTACAATAAATTACCTGGGGCAAGCGGTGGCCTGTTGTTATGACTTGAGTTACGATTACGTCTTGGGAGATGCAAACAATATGGATCTTATGGATATTTGGAATTCTGAAAAGATGATGAATCTTAGAAAAATATGTTTTAGTGGATCATACGAAAAAATAAATCTATGCAGTAGCTGTTCATATGTTTTCGAGGGATTAAAAAGCGACCTCGGTGGAAAAAATGAAAAGTATTGGAACATGATACAAAGAAAACCCAAGACAGACAAATAACTCTTGATGAGAATATGTATTTGAGGGATTTTAGTTGAATTTAGAAACACCATTTTAAATAATATCTTTACCAATAGTCTTTTTCAATTTACACACAGATAGTTGTTCGATTATTCCGAATTTACGTATGATACCCATGTATGCCCTTATGTTGAGGTCTCAGTATGTACTGAGTATGTACCTCAAAAACGTAAACAGCCACCATTTTTTGTGTGCCTTGCGACCGCGAAAAAAGTGGACAGGCACGCTGAGGAACGCGTTGCCGGTCCCTGTGTTTCGCTGCATTTTCAATCTCCATCTTTTAACGGCCCTGTTTTTTCTTTGATTGTATTGTACCACATCCGGATTGCTTTTTGGCGTTGAGCGGTGTCCTTTTTGGTATGCGGGACGGCTGGGGGTCGGTTGCTGCTGAGGAAGGTTGTTCGGAACAGGATGGGCAGGATAGGCAGGATGTGGGGCGCGGCATACGCCGCGCCCTAAAAGAGGTCTCCGCGCTTCCGCGCCTCCGCGGTGTCCTTTGCTTTGCTTCATTTCAATAAAATCTCCCCAATATATACACCCTGAAAAAGTGTCTCATTATTGAAATCAAAAATACGTTTTTTGCACCCCTTTTTTGCACGGGGCGAAAAATTTTTATGAAATTATTTCTCCCTTTATTCATGCTGATTTTCACGATTTTCAGCCAATTCGCGCGCCGCGCCATGTCCGCTTTTTAGTGTCTCATTTTTTTATACCCCACAAACAAAAGCAGGAACCAGGACAAAAGCAAAGGACGAAAGCAAATGATAAAAAGATTGACGCAGAGGTACGCGGAGTACCGCGGAAAATCTCTTTGGAGCGGATTGATTTATGGTCGGGGCGAATGAACGCACAATCAATTCACGAAAACACGCGCATTCCGGATAATATGTATCAGGGATGTGCGGCCATGATGTTATCGATTGTGCTTCCGGCATATAACGAAGAACAGGCCATAGAGGGCGTGGTGCAGGCGTGCCTGGACGCGCGCGATTCCATTGTGCGGGACACTGATGTTTCGGACGTGGAGATCATTGTGGTGTCGGACGGGTCCACGGATCGCACCGAGGCCATCGCCCGGGGCCTGCTGCCGCGCATCCGGCTCATTGCATACGCGGACAACCGGGGCTATGGCCAGGCGCTCAAGATGGGGTTTGCCGCCGCGCGCGGCGATTTGCTCGCGTTCATGGACGCGGACGGCACGTGCGACCCGCGCGATTTCGCGCCCATGATTCAGGCCCTTGAAGCGCAGGGCGCGGATATCTGCCTGGGCAACCGGCTCACGGCCCGGTCCCACATGCCCGCGGTGCGCCGCGCCGGGAACAGGGCGTACGCCGCGCTGCTGCGCCTGCTGGGCGCGGGCCGGGTCACGGACACGGCCAGCGGCATGCGCGTGCTGCGCCGCGCGTGCCTGGACAGCCTCTACCCCCTGCCGGACGGACTGCACTTCACCCCGGCCATGAGCTGCCGCGCGCTCCTGGACCCCGCGCTTTCCATCGTGGAATCTCCCATCAGCTACAGCGAGCGCATCGGCCGCAGCAAGCTCAATGTGCTGCGCGACGGGTTCCGGTTCCTGTCCGCCATCTGGAACGTGTCCATCACCTACCGCGCGTTCCGCATCCTGGGCGCCGCGGGCGCGCTCATGATGCTCATCAGCTTCATGTACGGGCTGCCCCTGCTGGTGCGCTATGCGCAGGCCAGGCAGGTGAGCGACGGCATGATCTACAGGCTGGCCTTTATTGTGGCCGTGGGCGTGGGCGGGCTCACGCTGTTCAATATCGGGCTGCTTGCATCACGCCTCATCAGCCTGGTGCGCACCCGGGGCGGGCAGGGCGCCGCGCCGTTGCGGATCATCAACAGCACATCCATGTGGGTGTTCGGCGCCCTGTGCCTGGGCGCGGCCCTGCTTATCAACAAAAACGCGATTTACCAGTATGCATCCATGCGCAAAGTGCTCGTGCACTGGAGCGCGGTCATGACCGGAGCATTTCTTGTTCTGCTGGGAATTCAAAGCCTGGCGTTCGCGGTGCTGGACCGCGTGATCAGCCTGTTGCGCGCGCGGTTCTCCGAGCCCGATATATCCGGGGAAGCCCGCCGTTGCGAGATCACAGAGCCTTAATCGGCCGCACCGGTTATCCGGGTTTTTTCGCGTAACACGTCACGGTATCCAGAAAATTCACAGGAATGATAATGCGCTCCAGGAACGACCCGCGGCGCAGGCGGCCCTGCATGTGCGGCCACAGGCCCAGGGCCTTGCCCGCGCGCTCCAGCAGGTACTGTCCCGAAAAATACAGATTCTCCGAATGGCAATACAGCATCTCGAAGCCGCACCGGGCCAGCATGGCCTCCAGGGTTTTGCGCGAGAAAAATGTCAGGTGCTCGGGCGTCAGGTACAGGTGCCAGGCGCGGCCCGTGATGCGTGCGAACAGGCTGTCCGCATTGCCCGTGTAGATGCCGATCACGCCGCCCGGCTTGAGAATCGCGTGCGCATGCCGCAGGGTTTGCATGGGATCCGCCACGTGCTCGATGGCGTTCCACATGGTCACGGCGTCGAATGATTCCGGGACAAAGTCCCGCGCGTGGAACAGGCCGTGCATTACATCATGGCCCCGGGAGCGCGCAATGGCGCACGCGAACGCGGATACATCCACGCCGTGACCGGTCCACGCCGGGGGCAGCACTTCCAGAAAAAATCCGGGGCCGCACCCAACGTCCAGGAGCGCGCCCCCGCGGGCCCTGAATTTTTCGATGCGTTTCATGCGCGCGGCGAATGTTTTCTTGAGGTGCTCTTCCCCGGCCATGTAGTCCCCGTATCCGTGCGCCGCGTCTTGATTCTGAAAGTAATCTTCGGCGTAAAGGGTTTCGAAAAAATCCGGGCCCGGCTCAAGGTCCAGGTATTTGAGCCCGCACACGGGGCACCGCACAATGCCGTATTGCTGTTTGGTGAACAGAACTGCCGGGGAATCGTGGCCGCACAGGCCGCAGGGTTTCATGGCGTGGTTTCATCTCCGGAACGCCGCCGCGCGGCCAGGAATAATAGGGCCGCGCATACGGCCAGGTTGCTTGCGGCAAGGAACAGGAATGTGCCCAGGTCCGTGCGCACGCGGGGCCGCAGATCCTCGTGGAACTGTGGCAGGTATTTCCACCAGAAATCCCACTCCAAATCATACTCGGGGTGCAGGGGTTTTGCAGGGCTTACGATGTCGCGCCACGGGAAATCTTTGCGCATGGCTTCCTGCAATTCAGGCTGAGGCAGGCGGCTGTGCAGGGCCAGGTGCCTGAACATCCACCAGTGCCCGGCGATGGGTGAGAACTGCGGCACGAAGCGCGTGTTCAGCCGGCTCGTGGGTTTGAGCCCGGGAATATTCATGTCCGCGATTGGCACTTTGCTTTCAAACGCGTACTCGTTGATGCTCACGCCAATGACCTGGATGCCCGCAGACAGGATGATGAGCGCGATGAGACCCGCGCGCACATGCCATCTCATGGCGCGGAACCCGGCCAGCACCTCGGACAGGGGCAGCATGAACAGCGGGATCAGGGTCACGAGATAGCGCGGGCCCCAGCACAGGGATCCGTCCCAGTAGGACACGGACCCATACAACAGCGTGAGCAAACCGGCGCACAACCATATCACGGTGCTGAGCCCGGGATGGCGCTTGTGAAACGCATGCGCCCCGGCCAGGGCCGCCACGGCAACGGGCATGTAGAAAAACACACCCTTGCCGGAACTGAGCAGCAACCCGTACAACCCCGGCAGCGGGGACGCCAGGTCTTTTGACAGGAACCCTTCATAACCGAAATAGAACCAGTTTTCGAAACGCACATAATTAAAGAGCAGGTACCCGGCCACGCCCAGGGCCGCGGGAATTGTAAGGGCCGCGGCCGGCGCCAGGAACTGCCGCGCGGGCCGGCCGCGCGCGTTCATGAATATCAGCATCAGCAAAGGCGGCCCCAGGAGCACATTGGCAAACTTGGTCAGAATCAAAAGGGCGAAAATCAATCCGGCCCCGGCCGCGCGGAACGTGTGCGCCCGGTGGCGGCCGGGATACAGAAGCATGAACATTCCGGTGAGGCAGCACGCCTGCAATGGTTCGCTGAATCCCACATGCGCATAGGGCCACATCATGGTGGCCAGGCCCAGCACCAGGGTGGCGGCCAGGGCAACGATCCTGGAATAACCCAGTTGCAGATTCCAGATCAAAAACAGCAACAGCGTGAGCGCGGACACCGCAGGCACGGAAAGCATGGTGAAATAGTACGTATAGTAAAACCAGCCCCCGCCGGATTTGTCCGGTCCGGCCAGGCGGCTGCCAAGCCAGTAAAAGGGCGCTTCCACCAGGGATTGCCCGATGCCGAACTTGGTGTAGTACTTGCCGCCGCGGCCCTGCTCGATCACCAGCAGCGAGTCATACTCCACGGCCACGCTGCCGCGCTCCACCAGGGACTGCGCCACCAGGAAATACCGCTCGCTGTCGCTGCCCGTGGGAACGCCCTGCTGGAAGAGCGCGTAAAATGCGAACCAGAACAAAAAGAACGAAACAAAAAACACCAGGGGCAGCCGAGGTGTTCGGGGATCTATGGAAGAGGGGTCGTGTTGCGTCATAGGGCCGTGCGCGGCGCTCCCGTTTCAGTCAGGTGAATCACGCACATCTTAGCATGAGATGCCGCGGCATTCAATTTGAAGGAGTGCGCGCCCGCGACGCCGGACGCGGAGAATTGTGTCGCACAAGCGCGCGCGCCGGGTTATGCTATGAACAATGGCGCGGAGCCTGTTTGCTGCGGCTGATCGGAGCACAGCGGTTTTGAGCGAATCCCAATCCCCCAGAAGCGGGTTTTATATGCTGGTCATTCATGTGCCGGCCAGTGCGCGCATTGCCGTGGGCGCTTTGGGCGAATTTCTGTTCAAGCCGGGGTATTACATTTATGTGGGTTCCGCGCAGGGCGGCCTGGACCAGCGCGTGTCGCGCCACTTGAAGCAGGACAAAAATCTGCACTGGCACATCGATTATCTCTTGCAGCATGCAACCGTGGTGGATACTATGCTGTTTGAAACTCCGGACCATGAATCCGAACAGAACCTGCGCCGGCGCTTGCAGGACATGCTGAGAGCCGGTGAGTCCGCGTCCGGGTCTGATGATCAGGATCGCATGCCCACCGAATGCCTGCTGGCCCAATCCGTGTCTTCGCAAAGCGGCGCATCCGAGCCCGTGCGCGGGTTCGGTTCCTCGGACTGCCGCTGCCCCGCCCACCTGTTTTACCTGTCCGACCTCAGCACCCTGCAATTCACCAACAGCACACACTGAATCGGCGCACAGAGCCTTGTCTTATCCTGTTTCGATATTTCATTTTGAAAAATGATTGGCTCGTGCGTTGCGCATGCACAGGGTAATGCTCCGGGAATCCTGTTACAGCACAAGCAAAATAACCATGGCGATGATCGCGACCATGGAGAAGATGACCATGAGTTCGGGAAACACGGACAGGGAGATGGACCCGCGGCGGATCATGGTGCGCACCACCAGGAACCGCCAGCCCGACACCAGCATGATCACGCCGGCGAGGATAAAGGCAAACAGGCTCACCATGGCCAGTTCGGCGCCCATGGCGCCGCGGCCCTGGGCCGCGGCGGGCGTTTGAATCATGAGATCGATGCGCTCAAGCACGAACCCGAACACCACCAGGGAAATGCTGGTGCGGCACCAGGCGAGGAACGTGCGCTCATTGGCCAGGTGCGTGCGGTACTCGGCGTTGGTGGTGCGGCTGCGCGTGGACCGGCTTTCGCTGTCCAGCTCGCCCACGATGTGCATGTCTTCGCGATCATTTTTATCCATAACAGAATTATATAACGGTTTCGCATGGAAATATGTTTCCTGACCGTGCATCTGGACAATTAAAAAAGCCGCGCGCCGGGTGCGGCGCGCGGCCTGGTATTTAACGGAAAAGCAACGGCGCCTTAGAACGAGAAGTCCTTGGGCAGCTTGCTCTTGGGCGTGCCCTCGGGCACCCAGCTCAGGTCCGTGATGGTGAACGTGGGGTTCTTCTTTTTGAAGATGGGCACCACGCGCATGCCGAATGCGGGCTTGCCGTAGGACATGTATCCCATGAGGATGGTGTCGATATTGGGATGCGTGAATTCCACATTGATGAACGTGATGGGTGTGGACAGGGTGTTGAACGCGCCGGTGCGCTCTGTGACCATGAACGAGTGGATGGTGGCGGTTTCCCGGGCCACTTTGGTGATGTCCACGGGCTTGTTCTTGGTGAGGCAGTCGGCGCAGCATGTGCGGAACGGGATCCAGATGGTGTTGGGGAACTCGCATTCCGGGTTCACGCACTGGGCGCCGAGCAGCTTGCCCTTGGGCAGGCTTTCAAAGAAGATGGCCTCTCCGCCGTACGAGTGGATATGCGTGATTTCGCGCGGGTTGGTTACGCCGCACAGAACATTCTTTTCATTGTAAATGGGCTTGTTCGGGATGATGCGGTGGAAGTTGCCGTTGACCTTGTACTGGCCCTTGACGACTTTAACCGTGGGATCCACGAATTTTTTAGTTGCGGCTTTCTTGGTGGCCATGATCACTTGCCTCCTTTCAGCTTGGCTTCGGGGCGTTGGACGATGGTGGCTGTGACATGTGAGCCCACGCCGGCGTGGCTGATGGCCAGGGCGCGTTTGGCGCCCTTGATGGTGAGGTCCTGCCAGTTGCGCGGCTTGGTTTTGCCGAACGAGCGCCAGCGCGCTTCGGAGCCGTGGATGTCCGCGTGCTTGTTCCACAGGTGCAGGCCGCATTCGGCAACCTGCATGAGGCCGGTGGCGCCCACCGCGTGCATGCAGCCGATGAGGCCGCCGGACGGGTTGGCGGGCAGTTTGCCGGGCTTTTTGGTCTTGGGGTTGATGATGTAGCAGTCGCCGGATTCCACATACGTGCGGCCTTCGCCGTACGGGCGGATGCCCACGTCTTCGTAGCTCTGGATGTCGCTGATGGTGAAAGCGTCGTGCAGTTCCACGAAGTCCAGGTCTTCGGTGGGGTCTTTGACGCCGGCCATGCCGTAGGCATAGTGGCAGGCCATGCGCGCGGCCAAAAAGCCGCTGAAGCCGGGGTATCGATCGCCGCCCGGGAAGCGCTTGCCAAGGTCCGCGTACTGCTCTTTGGTTTCATTGGGCAGCAGGGGGATTTCCATGTTGCGGCGGTCTGCCACGCGCAGGCTGTGCGAACCAGCGCCCACGTGAACAAGCAGCGGGTCGTTGGTGAGCTGGTACGCGGTTTTCTTGTCCGCCACAATGCAGCAGGCCGAGCCCACGCTCATGAGGCAGCAGTCCAGGGCGCGCAGGGGATCGGCCACGATGGGCGATTCCAGCACGTCCTTGACCGTGATTTTCATGGGGCCCTGGGCGAAGGGATTGTGGATGGCGTAGCCGCGGTTTTTGACAGCGATCCGCGCCATGGTTTCGCGGAAGGATTTCTCGCTCTTGCCGAAAATCTGCCAGTAGCGCTGGGCCATGACCGCGTAGTAGCCGGTGTAGATATGGCCCATGGGGGTTTCCCAGTCTTTGTCCGCGGCGCTGGCGATGTAATTGTTGCCCTCGTCCGTGGGTACTTCGTCCATGCGTTCCCAGCCCAGGGCCAGGGCGCAGTCCGAGTATCCCGAAGCCACGGCTTTGACCGCTTCCCACAGGGTGGAGCCGCCGGTGGCGCCGCCGGTTTTAACGCCCACGTTGCCCAGCGGGTCCAGGCCCAGGCGGTCGTGGATCACGGCTTCGCCAAGAAGCTGGTCGCCGAAGTGGTCGGCAAAGTAGCCGTAGTAGCAGGTGTGGATGAATTTCTTGAGCTTGGCGGGTGTGGTCTCGATAAGTTCCGCGGCCATGGTGAGCGCGTCAATGGCCAGTTCCTCCTGGCGCTTTTCGGGAAACGCGCGCCGGTACTCGGATTCGCCCGCGGTCACGAGATACACATCCCGCGACATTTTGGGGATCTTGAGTTGCTGTTTGCTGAAGGTGATCATTCGCAAACTCCTTTCGGAAAACTT
>Ga0351874_1090_pt1 | contig 23026 bp, 25 predicted proteins | sample BONcelFGM3001C13_FD_206790 | JGI IMG/M metagenome (GOLD analysis project Ga0351874, IMG submission 206790) | Enriched cells from coal bed in the Powder River Basin, Montana, United States - BONCAT cells FGM rep3 HSBNCT.FGM.300.1.C13 ...
GACAAGGGTTTGCCAAGTCCGGGCGCGCTCATTATTTGGAGAATCTGTTAAATTTCTCGGTTCTATTAGCGCTAGAGTAGTATCGGACTGTCTAAGCAGCAAAATTTTAAGTTCGAGATATTGTAATTCCATTTGAGCCCTGACATATTCGTCAAGGTTGCCATCCTCAAGAAATCTTAGGGAATTTTCTTGAAGAGCTTTGCGTTGCAGCTCAATATCCGTTATGGAGGCAGCTTCCTCCAATATTGTATCTCCGGATTGTTGCGCTATCTGCGCTGCATCATCCATATGAGCTATTGTCTGCCATTTCAATGTTTCTACTGGATAACTTTCAGAGCCGGATTCTCTCTCTTCAACTCGTATTGGAGTTGATGAACCCGTTGGCATTGGCGGTATTATGGGAAATTCTGATGCGAATGCCGGCAATTGAATAATGGGATATTGTGTTGATCGAGGCAGTGCCATTTCAGAAACTACTGAAGGACTTGCTATTACATCGCCACTTTCAAGACTGATGGCATTGGCCCTTGGGATGTTATTAGTATTGGATTTAGGGAGAGGCGTCGTGGTACTTTTCGTTTCAATTACTCTGGCAGGTGAGAAACCTTTGGCAAACGAATAAATCGCAGCGACATTTAACATCAAAAACAAATCATTGCTCCAATGTCTCCCCACGTCACCAGCATTTTGAGCAACTCCTGAAAACACACCAACTCCTGTTAGCGCTCTAGACCCTAAATCGATGGCGCCCATTCCAGCGGCAAGCGCAGCTTCTGGTAGATCCGCCAACATTCCTCCGATATCACAACTTATTGTGTGTGCTGCGCTAGGGAAATTATCTCCGCCCCAAAAGCTGCGAGCGAAACCATAGCACTGTTTATGTCGTTCAACTAGGCGTTCTCCGGCAGCCGATGCATGCCGCAAGGTTTGTTGTGAAAAAGCTATTGCCGCGCTATCATTGACATCGGGGCCGTCAACTAGACCGTACACCTCTTCGTGGACATCATCGATAAAATTTCCAATACTTCCAGATGCACATTCATAGACCTCATGGGCGCGTGAAGCAATTTCCCCCAATCCCTGTTTAATCAGTTTTTCAGCTGAATATACTGCGATCTTGGTCAATAAGGCCATTTATCAACCCCTATATATAAATTTACACTCTCTATAGTTATCGGCAATAAGGATAGCAGAAGTTGCGTGATCCACCCCAGTGGCCACTCGGAATGGTTGTCTAGGCGGAGCGAAGGCAACAACTTGTTATCATTGAGTTATTTTTGCTCCGTCTGGAAAAAATTCTCCGTCTGGAAAAAATTTTATTCTTATGGCATTAAACTTGCTTGGGAAATGCCTTCGTAAATACAAACGATGGGGCGCGGCCCGTGTCCCATGAAAGCGAGGTTTTTTATGTGTGGATTCAGATTTTTGATGGTTGTGCTGGTGGCCTGTTTATCGTTGTTCGCATCGTGTTTCAGCGACGGCGAATATCCCGACGACGGCGAGCATGACGATCAGACGGAATCGAACCTTGTAATGGGCGTGGAGGGCGGACCGTGCAGAGAAGACGAGAGCTGCGACCATGATCTTTACTGCAGCGACGAAATGATCTGCACGCGCGAGATCTCGCAGGTTAAATCCGACCGCTGCCCTGAGGATGGCATGGCCTTCATATCGTCGCATGGGGATGTTGAATTTTATCCTAATGTGGGTTGGAGATATTTCTTTGTGGGCGTAGGGGATGATGACTGTAATTATAACTGGTGCAAATTTTCAAAGCCGAGGCATCGGGTTAAGATAGAGGATGGTTTCTGTCTAGATAAGAAGCCTTTTACAAATGGCGACAAGGCGAAACTTAGTCAAACGAAAGCATTCAGTGATTTTAAGTGGCCGAATAAATGCCAAGACGCGATTTTTCTCGGAGACAAACGACCACTGGTCTGTGTGAGTTGGGATGAGGCGAACGAAATATGTAGAAGACAGGGTAAGCGGCTCCCTACGGAGGATGCTTGGGAATACGCTGCGCGCGGAATGGGCGTAAGAAAATGCCAATACGGCACGAAGGACTGCGCGGTTCCGGACGAAAACAACGCGTGCTGGCAAGATCCCCAAAATCTATCGAGAACCGGGTCCTGCGATGTTGATCGCTCTCCACCGAATGCCCTCGACCTCTACGATATGGCTGGAAATGTGAACGAGTGGACATCGAGTTATTGGGAACCATATCCTGGATTTACAGGCAATCTTGAAGTATTTCCCAAAGAAAAATTTAGGGTCTATCGCGGTGGTTCGTGGAGGAGCAACGACCACCAGTACTTGCGCGTTGAGTATCGCGGATTAGGCCAGCCAACAACTTACGCCGACAATATCGGCTTTCGTTGTGCATCGCGAGCATTGAGCGAAGTCGAAGGGGCACCCCAAGACTCCAAGAAATAGCGTAGATTTTTACTTCAAGTACGACTTGAGCCGGCCTCTGCTCTTAAAGATCCCCGAAACAGGAGTTTTTAGAGGCGTCCATAATCCTTTTTTGAATCATCGCTATGTACGATGAAGAGATCTTGCTGCCCGCGAACTTCAAGGCAGGATTCGATTCTAGTCACCACCATTTCGATGGCGACTTCGTTGTACCCTTGCCAAGGCACGATGATGTCCGCGTGCTCTCTTGTGGGTTCCACAAAGGAAAGGTGCATTGGCCGGACGGTCTTGTAGTACTGCTTGACTACCGAATCGGTGGACCTGCCCCTATCCTTGATGTCCCGGGTAAGCCTTCTTATAAATCTTATGTCGGAGGGAGTTTCCACATAGATCTTTATATCTATTTGTTCGCGTACCGCCGGATTTTCGTAGAGCAAGATGCCTTCCAAGAATATCACAGGCTTGGCCTTTACTCTCATCGTCTGGGCTTTTCTTACATGGTTTACGAAATCGTATTCCGGCCTTGCGACGTCCATGCCGTCCTTGAGCATTGCAACGTGTTTTGAAAAAAGCTCTATGTCCAACGATGCCGGATGATCGAAATTGTTAAGCGCCCTCTCATCGCGGGGCAGGTGGGAGAGGTCATTATAGTAACAGTCCATCTCCAGATGGCTTATCCGGTCTGCTCCCACCCCATCGATAATTTTCTGGGCAATGGTTGTTTTTCCGGAACCTGAGCCGCCCGCTATACCTATCGTGATAGCCTTCATGCAAAGCCTCCCCTGAATTATCGCAGGTTTCTATAAAATGTTGCCTTGTTTTGAAAGTTTTTTTTACAGACGGCTAATTTGCAGAATGTTAATCCGATTAAAATTGCCTAAATTTCAGTGGTTCGGATATAATCGCCCGAAAACGGGGGGAATATGACCATAGCTGTTCACGTAACGCATGAGGCTCTTTCCAAGATAGGCGGCATAGGCGCGGTTATAGAGGGTCTTTTGACGAGCAAGGCACACAAAGCGCGTTTTAAGGAGACCCTTCTTTACACGCCGATGTTTACAAAAGACGAACCCGCTAAATCGAGACTGGGACCTGAAAGCGAGCTCCTCTATTCGGGTTTAGACGGTGTGCGTGAAATTTCAAACGCTGCAGATCTGGAGAAGATAGAAAAGAAATTCGGCGTAAAAATAGCCTATGGCAAGAAGAAAATATGTTCGGAACTCGACAAAAAAAAGAAGCTGGTCGTCGATATCGTGGCAGTCGATATAAGCCACATGCCGCAGGCGACAAGCGATGCATTCAAGTTTAAGTTGTGGGAAACTTTCGGCCTTCATTCCGATTCCTTCCAGCACGATTTTGATTATGAACAGTACTTGAGAATAGGTGCGGTCGTGGTGGAAATATTCGAGGTTCTCTATGGAAGGGACGCCCGGGCGGTCGTTTTTTCGCACGAGTATATGGGTATGCCCTCAGCTCTGGCATTTTTGATGGCTAGAATGGGTGGAAAAAGAGCGGATGACAGGCTTGTGTTCTATGCCCATGAGGTTTCCACCTGCAGACATGTAGTGGAGTCGCATCCCGGGCACGATCTGTCATTTTACAATCTGCTCAGGCATGATTCGGACCGGGGAGCTTCGCTTGAAGAGAGATTTGGTTCGTTCAAAAACTTTTCGAGAAACGAGCTTGTAAAACTTGCGTCGAAACTAGACCGCGTGCTCGCAGTGGGCGATATCGTAAAGGAAGAATATCTCTATCTGTGTCCGGATGCCGATGCTTCGAAAATAAGTGTGGTTCCGAACGGAATTTCTTTCACGGAAGTTGATTTCAAAAAGAAAACCGAAGGGATTTCCAAGCTAGCCGATTATTGCGAGAACCTATATGCGTTCACGCCCGACCATATTTTCACGCATGTCACAAGGCTTGTGATAAGCAAAGGCCTTTGGCGGGATATCAGAGTGCTCATGTACATCGACGAACATTTCGCTGCTACCGGCAAAAAAGGTTTTTATCTTCTGCTCTCCTCGCTCATAGGCAGTGGACGAAGCGCCGCTGATGCCTGCAAAATGGAAGATGAGTATGGATGGCCGGTGCTTCACCGGGAAGGGTGGCCCGATCTGGTAGGCGCCGAAATGGATGTTTGCAAGCAGCTTGAGATATTTAATGCCAAGTCCAGATCTATAAAGGGTGTGTTTATAAATCAATTCGGATTTGGAGCCGGCGTTTGTGGCAAGAGGCCTCCCGCCGGTGCGGAGGTCCTCGATGTTCGGTTAGCCAGCGATCTAGAGTTTGGGCTTTCGGTTTATGAGCCGTTTGGTATCGCGCAGCTAGAAACCTTTCCCTATGGAGGGTTGCCCATGGTGAGCAGCGTATGCGGGTGTGTTTCGCTGCTTCGAAAGGCGGCAAGAGAAGACCAGTACATAGAAATGGATTTTACAAGGGTGCCTCACCGGTTCGTGCGCGATTTCGGATCGGATTTGGATTACATGAATCTTTCTGCGACGCTTCGCGATTCCATCGAGACGGATATATGCAAAATTGCTGCAGGGGAGGCGGTAAATCGTCTGCCCAAGACGAACCGCGAGCGCATCAAAAGATTTAACGAGATGTCTGAAAACGCCAAAGCGATGAATTGGGAGTTTGTTTCTAAAGATGTAATTGCAGCAATTGATAGGTGATAAGCTCGTAATATCCCTGCAATATCAATCGGTTGTAAAATATCTTCTCAAATAGGCAACTTTTGGTGCCCAACCTGCCGATAATGGCAATGAGGGATAAAATCCCCTATTTAGGAGGTGGATGTGTCAAACAGCAATATAAAAACAGATCTTGTCAGATATGAGATGAGAATGGTTCAGGGGCAAAATCCCTATGAACGCGAACAGAAAAGGCCCGGTGCTTTTGCTAGATTTCTCTCCGGGGCCGGCAAGATATTAGGTTCTATTGCCATGCCCCTTTCGTTTCTATTTCCTCCGGCAGCGATAGGTGCCGCCGGAATGTACGGAATAGGTTCGATAGGCGATGGTATGCAGCAGAAGGCGTATGCGAATGAAATGGAAAAACAGCAAAAGCAGCAGATGACGCAGGTTGCCTTTCCCGGTCTGGAAGTGGGTGGAGCCCCTAACGTGGTTCCCGCAGCTGGAAGTTTTGGGGCGTCTGATCAGGCCGTCATGAACGTTTTGGATGCAAGGGGCGGCTCGATGAGCGATATGTCGGGAAGTATATAGTATATATAATGATCAGAGATGGTGAAAAATCACGAATTGTCGTCTATGAACTAATGGTAAGTGATGACAGATAAGTCGAAGACAAAATCCTCAATAAAAATCCTGAAAAAACTAGAACAGACCCTCCACATGTGATGACTTCTCTCCCCGATTTGAAAAGGAAAGGACCTGCGAGCCATTCTTCCAGTCCGTATTATGTAATAATATCAAATAGTTAGTCTTATCAAAAAAGAGGTCGCATCTGGCACGTAACCTGCATTGATATTCGGCGGGGAACGAAACTGTCAGGGGGGCATTAAATGGCCAAGCAGGCGACACAACATGCGAAAGCGCCAAGCAGAAAAGATTTGGAGTTGCGAGCCAGGCAAAAGGCCCAGCAGGTGGCAAGGCAGATGGGGCTTATCGAAAGAACGGAAAGCGCTGAAAGAAAGCTCACGAAAAAAGAAATTGCAGAGCTTAAAAGGCGCGATGAGCTTATCAATCAGTACATGCCCTACGCAGCTTCAATCTCCAATCGCGTCTGTCAAAGTCTTTCATCTGCGGTGGATTATGAAGAGGTTCTTTGCAATGCGAGGCTTGGTCTTCTCGAAGCTGCGAAACGTTATGATGACACGCAAGACGTCGATTTTAAAACCTTCGCTTATTACCGCATCAAGGGCGCCGTTTACGACGGGCTTAGAAGAAGCGGATGGCTGCCGAGAACGCTTTACGCCAAGATTAAATTCGAAGAAGCCGCCAACGAGTTTATGCAAAACCAGTCGCTCAATCATCGCGAAATGGAGCGAAAGCCGGTCGCCAAAAAGGAAGAGACTGAAGATAACGCAGTCACCGAAACGGTCAACAGTCTGGCCTCAATCTATATCGTTTCTCTCGAAGCCGGCGAAGATAACGATGTCGAAGACACCGGTGGCACGAACGTGGAACAACGGGCTGAATTTATGCAGATCAGGCGGCATATGCGAGACGCAATAGGAACGCTGCCCGAAAAGGAAAAACAATTGATTATGATGTACTACTTTCAAAATAGAACTTTAGAGGAGGTAGGCGATAAGCTTGGGCTTTCCAAATCCTGGACTTCAAGGTTGCACGCGAGAGCGCTATCGATTCTTTTTAAGCGCATTCGCAATAGGGCGACAAATCAGACAGATGACGAAGGGGCGGATGAGGAGTGAATATGTCAATAGAAGCGATAGTAGGAAAATTAAACAAGGAAGCTCTGGCCAAGGCGGTTGGTAATTCCGAAGGGATAGCTAATGCGGCCAACAAGCCCACTTCTTTTCAGGAAATCTTGACCAAGGTCGAGTCCGGAGAGGACTTTGCCAACATGCTAGGTGCCGGTGGAAGTACTGACGTTAATCCGACATCACGTATGCAGGCGATCACCGGCGACGATGTGGGTTTCGTGCCCACCGAACAGGTCATGGGTCTTGGCAAGCCGGAGACTTCCGCAAAAGTGGTGGACATGCTAGGGGATGTCAATAAGGGCCAGATGCAAATGGATAGTTTGGTCAACCATGTCCTCTATAGCGGAAAACGTTTTTCAAATCAGGAGCTTTTGGTCATACAGGCGCATGTGTTTCACTTCGCCCAGATGACCGAGCTTACGGTGAAGGTTGCAGAACAGAGTATATCTTCGGTAAAGAGTGTTCTCAACACGCAGGTTCAGTAACTTTGGGGTGATGATACGATGACTTCTTGTGCGGGAAATCGCGAACGTGCCGTGGCAGCTATGGCGCTTCTAGGCCGAGGCAACGATGCGGCAAAACTTTTGGACTTTATGTCAGATGACGACATGAAGACTATATCCCGTCTTATAGGGGGATATTCCAAAGAGCCGGAGCGCGAACGCAAGATGCGCCAGATATTAAAGCATCTCTCTTCATCTGATTGTTTCAGTTCGCTTGCAGATGTCCATCCCGCCTGGATACTCGAACGTTTAAAATTGGAACCGCCAAGGGTCGTCGGTATTATACTGAGATTTTTGCCGTCAAGGCATGTTAGATACCTGTTGAAAAATCTGCCACCGATGCTTTGCGAACAGATTCCCAATATAGTGGAATCGTTTTCCGTGGAGCCGGCCGTGCTAGAGACGATAAGGCGCAGGTTTGAGAGCCACTTTGCTCCCATGAGAATATCGAGAACGATAGAGGAACTTGGGCTCGAGAATCTCTATTATCTCAAAGAATTTGAAATAGAAGAGCTTTTTAAGGAGCTGGGTATTTCGGAAATGGCCATCGCACTCTCGGGCATGGGCGCTAATGTTTTGAAAATAATCTATAATCGCTTAGACGTGAAGGACGCCAAGAAACTCAAAGCTGCCCTGGACGGCATGCGCAATATTTCGCCTGAAAGCTATTGTGAAGCCAGAAGGAATTTTTTGAGCATCGACAGTGAAGGCCTTGGGTCGGAAAAACTGCTTAGGAGCGTGGGCACGGCGGTTTTTGCAGGTGCGATTGCCCGGGAGGACTCGGAACTTTTAAAACTTTTTTCGCAAAAAATATCCCCTTCTACGGCATACCTTCTAAAGCGCTTGGTGGATGAGAATAGGATGAGAGCAAATGCTGCAGGTGTGGAAAAAAGAAAACAGACGGTCCTTTGTGCGTTAAAAAAACTTGCAAGGGAGGGGCGTATCGATGAAGCCTTTGGCGGTTTTGAGGCGAAAAAAGAGATATCTCCCTTCGCTGCGGATATTCCTTCCAGTGTAAATCCCGACGAAGAACCAACGAGAACTCTGAGCCAGTTGGCATAATCACCCGCCTGTGCTATCATCGCCGCCTATTTCGCCGTTTTGATAGTGCTGTTTTATAAGGGTATTTTCTTTGGGACTGATGAAAAATTCGAAAGGACTCGCGAGATGACATCGAAACTTATAAAAGGGACAGGAACCAAAGTTGGCGTCGGTATGGACGTAATTCAGGAGGGTGGTGTCGTTCACAAACGCGTGGTCGAGGCCAAGGACAAGGCGGTTGCGATAATCCGCGCTGCCGACGAAGAGGCGACGAGAATAAAAACGCAGGCGACGATGGTTCTTGAACAGTCCAAAAGAGATGCTGCTGCGGCCGTAAAAAAGGGATATGCCGAAGGTGAATCCAAGGGCATGGCGCAGGCAACCAAAAAGCTTGTCGAGCTCGAACATCTTCGTGAAAAATTCTTCAAAAGCGTAGAGGGCGACGTCATAATGCTGTCTATGGAGATCGCCGAGAAGGTGATAGGAAAACTTGCCAAGGAGAACCCGGAACTCATAAAGAGCGTTGTAAGGCTGGCCATAGAGCGCAGTCTTGGCGATCGAATATTCGTCAGGCTAAATCCTCAGGATTATGGGCGCATCATGAGTGCTCAGGGAGATTTCAAGGACATTCTAGATAGAACGAAGCGTCTCGTGTTTCGAGAAGACGAAACGATAGCCGAGGGTGGCTGCATAGTGGAATCCGAGGTAGGCACGATAGACGCCCAGCTGGACCTGCAGCTAGATGCCATAAGAAAGGCGCTTGAGATACAATGATAAGTGAAACTGTTTTGTCATTGCGCCTTGTCCACCGACGGTTTGCTGGTGGAAGGAGCTTCCCTTGAACGATCTTTGTGGGCTCTTGGATGACAAACATGGGGTTTGCGGTTTTTAGGGGAGTAAAACGATGGAACAAAAAATAAACATGCCGAAATCTGAACTTCCCAAGGTGGATTTCCACAAATACCGGCATCTTTTGGCGAGCGTTTCAACCTACACGATAAAAGGCAAGGTTACCGAGCTTACCGGGATCGTCGTGCGAGCTGTGGTGCCCGGTGTGCGCATGGGTGAATTGTGTTTTATAGTTCCTCATCACAGGCAAAATCCCATAAAATCTGAAGTAGTGGGATTTAGGGATCAAGAAGTGCTGCTGATGCCGCTTGGCGATCTTGAGGGCATAGGCCTTGGCAACGATGTTATTCCCACGGGACATGTGCTTACCGTGCGGGTGGGAGACGGTCTTTTGGGTCGCGTTCTTGATGGTTTGGGAGATCCGCTAGATGCCGATACCAAAGGCCCGCTTGAATTCGAAGAGGAATATCCGGTAACCACAGCTCCTCCCAAAGCTCTCAAACGCGAAAGAGTTACCAAGAAGTTATCGGTAGGAATTAAGGCGATAGATTCGATGCTTACAGTTGGCGAAGGCCAGAGAATAGGCTTTTTTGCGGCGGCCGGCGTGGGAAAATCCACGATGATCGGAATGATCGCCAGAAACACCGAGGCGGACGTGAACGTGATATGCCTGGTTGGCGAACGTGGACGTGAAGTGAGGGATTTTTTGGAGGAGGCTCTGGGAGAAGAGGGTTTGGCCCGTTCGGTCGTTATCGTTTCCACCTCGGATCAGCCTTCGCTTGTAAGACTTAAAGCCGCGTACGTCGCCACAGCGGTAGCGGAATATTTTCGTGATCACGGCAAGAAAGTCGTATTGATGATGGATTCCATAACTCGTTTTGCAAGGGCGCTTCGCGAGGTGGGGCTTGCCGTCGGGGAACCGCCGGCGAGACAGGGTTACACGCCGTCGGTTTTTTCTACGCTTCCAAAGTTGCTTGAAAGATCGGGTAATTCCGACAAAGGTTCGATCACTGCCTTTTACACGATACTAGTTGAAGGCGATGACATGAACGAGCCGGTTGCCGATGAAACCAGATCGATTCTAGACGGCCATATCGTGCTTTCGAGGGCGCTTGCCTCCAGAGGGCAGTATCCGGCGATCGATGTCTCGGAAAGTATAAGCAGGGTCATGGATTCGATAATAGACGAAGATCACCGGGATGCCGCCAGAAGTCTTCGCGAGGTCGTTGCCAACTACGAGAAGGAGCGAGACCTGATACTTATCGGAGCCTATGAAGAGGGCAGCGATCCCAAGGTCGATTACGCCATAGAGAAAATCGAAGAGGTCAATAATTTTCTTAAACAGAATGTAAACGACAAGATAAGCGCCGAAGATGCGATAGATATGTTAAAGGGGATATTTGAGTAGAAAGACAGGCAAGACCAGAAGGATTTTTCATGGCTAAACAGAAATACAGACTGCAAGCTCTTTTGACGATACGCCAGCGCATGAAGAAAAAGGCCGAGGCGGCCTTGGCCAGAGCGATAATAGCACTTAGGCAGGCCCGGGAAAAATTAGACGAACTCAAAGAAGAAAAGGAAAAAATCATAGAACGCTTCAAACAGGCGCGCGTGGAGATGAAACGTAGTATGGACTTTGGCGGTCAAGTGGGAGTTGGCAACAGGCACGTTAATTTCATGCGCAAACTAAAAGAGGACGAAGAAAAAAAACAGGAGGAAATAGAAGATCAGGAACTTGTGATAGAGGATCTGGAGGCGAAGGTGGCCCTTGCCAGACGAGAATATATAGAGTCCGCGAAACAGTTAAGGATCATGGATAAACACAAGGAACTTTGGCACAAGAAGATACGGGCGGAAATTTCCAAAAAAGAGGCCAAGGAAATGGATGAGCTTGGGGCCACTATACATCAGCTTAGAAAATGGCGGGGGGAGAAATCTATATCCGAATCTTGAGAGAAAGAAGGCTTACATGACCGACCGAGTCGAGAAACGAGAGAGAGTGCGTGAGCCGGTGAAAGATCCTCACCGTGAAACCGACAAAGCAAAACCGAAGGAATCAGATTTTAGCGAGATAATGCAAAAAAGCAAACTGCCCATGCAGCCGCAGCAGGCAGCTACGATGCCTTCGAGGGCGGCTACTGAATACGCCATCAAGGAGGCGACCAAGGAGCAAGAGCGCAGAGGCGATGACGACAAAAAAGACGATCGCAACAAAGATAAAGGGCGCGATTCAAAAAAAGAAGGCGGGCAAAACGAGGGCCGGGTCTCCGATCAAAGAGTGGTGGCCAAGGGCACGCTCAAGCAAAACAGTGGCCAGTCCGGGGGGCAGGGCAAGGGCCGGGGCTTCGGCATGGCGGCCGGCAGAAAAAGTCTTTCGGATGCGCTCAAAAAATCAGGCGTTAAATCCGTTCCGCTCGATCTTAAGGGAAGGTTCGCCAAAAAACTCTCCGAATCGATGAAAGCGGCGGGTTCGGATCGGGCGCAAATGTCGCAGGAGGTCATAAACAGGATCATCCAATACGTTAAGGTTGGAATTAACACCAAGGGCGAGAAGGAAATCCAGATGGAGCTTCACGAGAGGATATTTCGGGGGCTTAAATTAAGGGTCATCTCAAAAGAGGGCAAGGTCGAGGTGAGGTTCGCGTCCTCCGATCAAAAGGGCAGGGAGATCCTTGAAAAGAACAAAGATGGCCTCGAAAAGGCGCTCTCGGAAAAAGGTATTGAGGTTGATGAGATAATCATTACCTGATATAACCTCACGCATCGATGAAGATAAAGCCCCTCAAGTTTAATCTGAAAAAGATATCATCAGCGGATATGCGGCTCATCCGGGCGCTCTACGATTTTCTGCCGCTTGGAGGCGTGAGATACGCCTTTATGGAATCCATAAAAGAAACGATCTTGCACCTTACCGGTGAAAAACCGGAATTTACGCTAGAGGCCATGCACTATGAAAGTTTTGCTAAATATCTTGCGAAAATTTCCTCCAAGACCAGTCTGGCCGTTTTTGGAATGAATCCCATTTCCGGAAAAGCCGTTTTAGAGGTCGATCCGGCTCTTTCCATACTGGCGATCGAAAGGCTTTTAGGTGGCAAGCCCAAGTCCATGCCGGAGAAGCGTGAATTAAGCGATACCGAGCAGGGCGTGTTTGAGTATCTGCTCTTGCAGGTCTTGGCCGGTATTTATTCGGCATGCAACGAAAATCCCAAGTTACACTTTCGTTTCGATCGTTTCGTGAACGATCAAAGAGGGCTTGCGGAATTGGCGGCGGCCGAAGAAAAGGTCGCGATACTCGTCTTTAGGGTGCAGCTTGGAAAGCATTCCGGTTTTGTGCGCATCGTCTTTCCCAATCCGTTTATGGAAGAAGCATTTCTGGATAGCTCGATTGCCGCAGGTCCGGACGATGCTGGTTATGAATATTATGAGCGTCTGCTGGAACGATTCGATTTCATAAAGGTGCCTGTCCGGGCCGAAGTAGGAAAAGTTGCGTTGACTCCGGAGGAGCTTGGTTCCATAGAATCCGGGGATACAGTTCTATTTGACGAGAGTTACATAGAATACAGCGATGGCCGCGTGGACGGACGGGCGTTGCTTCGAATCGGCGCAGGTTTTTCCGGAGGATTGGAAGCGGATCTTGAACTTTTGGGAAGAAAAGCAAGCTGTACGCTAAAGGGTTTGTATAAAGGAGAATGAGATGGTGAAATCAAAAGACGAAGTTACCTCGGTTGACGAGCTAGATGATATCGACATTTTTGAAGAGCTGGAATCGAAAGATGCCGAGGGAGATGAATTGCCGCAATCGATCGTGGAGACAGCCGACGACGAAGGTGCGGAGATACCGGCAATAGAGGAAAAGGACGATGAGGCATTTGAAGATTTTGAGGAAGGGAATGTTTCTTTAGGCGGGGATGTCGAATCAGAAGATGATGCCGAATATATGTCCGATGAAGAACCAAAGGCCAAAGGCCTTGCCCGTGAGCTTGTGAATCTTGCCCCTGATGTGCCCGTAAATCTTGCCGCGGTCATAGGCAAAACCACGATGTCGCTTGCAGAGCTGATGAAATATCGCGTAGGCGAAACCATCGATCTGGGCAGACCTCCAAATGAAACAGTCGATCTCGTAGCCAACGGCAAGCTCATAGCCCGAGGAGAACTTGTGGAGATAGACGGCAAACTTGGCGTCAAGATATGTAAGATGGTAAGGTGATTTAAAATTGGGAAGCGAGTATAAATGCCAAGGAACGCTAGGGGATAAAACGTGATTGCTTTGATATCATTGTTGATTGCAATAGAAACGGTGCCGGCCTCCGACGGGTCGGCGGTGGATTTTACCTGGCTTTTTTTGAAAATGCTTTTCATGCTGGGGATAGTTACAATACTCGCCATTTTGATACTCAAGTATGCGGTGCCGCAGCTGGGCCTTATGAAACGTTTTCAGAAGGGCAATTATTTTAGAATTTTGGGGAGATACAATCTCGAGCCGCGCCGATCGCTTTATCTTATCACTGTTGGCGGAAGATACTTCGTCTTAGGTTCATCAGACCATGGGGTTGGCCTTATAACTGAACTTTCCGAGAGGGAAGCCCTCGACGGTTCTGCCGAAGATATAAACGATAAAATCGCCGGAGTGTGACGATGAAAAAAATACAAAACAAAAAACGTTTTGCCGCCGGTATCGCCGGTTTTATAGCATGTTTTGCCACAAGTGCCGCAGCCTACGCGCAGGCGGGAGGCGTGGGTGTTTCAAAACCGCTCGTAATGCTCGTCGTGCTTGCGGCTCTCGCGATGGTGCCTTTCATCGTGATGATGGTTACATCGTTTGTTAAAATAGCCGTAGTGCTGGCGCTTATCAGAAATGCCATGGGTACCCAGCAGGTTCCTCCCAACGTAATCATAACCGGACTTTCGATGATACTTACCATCTACATCATGGTACCGGTGGGCTATGAAGTTTACAGGTCGGCCGGTTCCATCATCAATCAGGGAACCAATCAGCCTCTCGTCTCACAAGCCACGGTCAAAATTCTTGCCGATGGCGTGGATAAGGGTAAAGAACCGGTTCGACAATTTCTCATCAAACACGTCCATGCCAAGGAGAGGACTCTGTTTTACAATCTCGCTCTCAAGCTCAGAAAGACCGAAGAGGACCGGACTGAGATCAAAGATGATGATTTCATAAATCTCATACCGGCGTTTGTGGTAAGCGAGCTTTCCGAGGCCTTTCAAATAGGTTTTATCATATTCCTGCCTTTTGTCGTCATCGACCTTGTGATAGCCAACATACTGCTCGCACTTGGTATGTTTCAGATATCTCCCATAACCATTTCGCTGCCGTTTAAGCTGCTTCTCTTTGTGCTTGTGGACGGTTGGCATGTCATAGCCAAGGGGCTAATACTAGGCTACGTGTAGAGGAGGATTTATGCCCGAGTATTTCATAGGCATAGCCAAGCAGGCTCTCTTTCTTTCGCTCATACTCACCGGTCCGCCGGTAGTGACGGCGATGCTCGTGGGCCTTACCATAAGCATACTTCAGGCGACCACCCAGATTCAGGAACAGACGCTCACTTTCGTGCCCAAGCTCTTCACGGTAGTCGCAGTTTTAGCGATAGCCGGTCCGTGGATGCTTGCCCAGTTGGTGGCATTTGCATCTTCCATCTATAATTCTATTCCGACTTATGTGTGATTTCGGCGGAACCTCCGCCTTGCTCCTTGATTTTGTTAATAACCTTAACCCCGATCTCGCTTCCTTATGGATGAACTTTTTCAAAAACTTGGCGTAGATTTCAACGTCTCATTCTATCTCATATTTTTCACCCTAATATGGGTTCGCATCCTGATGACGATATCGGTGCTGCCTTTCCTTTTTGGAAAGCCGGTTCCAAAATACGTTCTCACCGGTGCGTCGATGATGCTTGCGGTCTATGCTTTTCCCTATCTGGTTCCCAAAAATCCTCCGCCCATAATCGATGATCATCTGGCTCTGGTTGTCTTGTATATAAAGGAAGTTTTTTACGGACTAGCCATAGGCACGTCGGTTGCGGTGGTGTTTCACGCGTTTTCTTCGGTGGGGCAGATGGTGGACAATCAGCGAGGCATGTCTATCGCGCGGGTTCTCATCCCCCAGCTAGGTGAACAGGCATCGCTTACTGCGGTTCTCCTCTTCAACCTGGGTGTGGTGATCTATCTCACTACCGGCGGTCATCTGATCTTTCTGGATGGTTTCTTCATGAGTTTTCTGCAGTTGCCGCTTCTCGAATTTCCGGTCACAGGGCCCGGCATGTTTCCGCTTGTAGCCCTTTTTATAAAAATTACGGGCAATATTATCTTTATAGCCCTTCAAATGTCCACGCCGGTTATAATTGCGATCTTTCTAACCGATCTTATCTTGGGCATAGCCAATCGGGTGGCGCCGCAGATAAACGTCTGGCAGCTTGGTTTTACCATAAAGGGATACATAGGCACGCTGCTTCTTTTCGTTTCGATAACCATGATCGCGGAACAGATGAATTATTATTCTATAAAATCCAATGAAAATGCGGCGGAGGTGGTAAAGCTACTTCAAGGAAAGGTTCCTCCGGATGCGCCCGTGCTTGGAATTCCCGAAGACGGTCTGCGAAAAGAGGCAGACGGACCTATTCCCGTTCAAACCAAATAGCGGGGAGTTTTTTGGTTTTTTAGGCCTTATGTGGGGTGTTGAGTCACCAAAAAATCTCGGGGGGTGCCTTGTTAGATAATTGACGATCGATCTCTCTCGCTAACTACTTGATATTATTGTCTAAAATAGATTGAAAGTTTTTTGCCGGCAAGGTGCGTTGGCATTTAGATTGCATATACACAACATGGCTGTGGAGTTTTTCACGCCTGTCGGGTGTAAAGGGCAGACCGGCAAAAAGGAGGAAAGATGACTTCGAATATAAAGAAAATTGATGCCAACAATGACGGCCGTGTTTCCAAAGAGGAATTCGACCAGTTCTGGAAAATGCAGAAGGAAAAAACCGATGCCAAGTTTAGCGGTGCTTCGCACAACGCCAGCACTTTTAAGGGGACATCATCTAAATCGCTTGGTGCCAATGTTTCAGGTTTTGCCGAGGCTAAATCACCGACCGATCCCACCGTATCAAAACTCGAAATGCTTATAAGCCAAATTGAAGCCGCAAAGACCGAGTCTGAAAAAGAAGCCTTAAGGTCCGAGCTTACTTCTCATCTAAACCAGATGGAGCAGGAAAATAAAGCCGTTCCAAAGAGCATAAAGCTGCCCTCCGGCTTTGGTGAAGGAGGCGGAAAATCCAAAGGCGTAACTGTTTCAGCCAAGATGCAGGTCATGAACGCCAATGGCAAAAACGTAAACGCGGCCTCCGCGCAATCTAAGATGCTTGGAATGTCCTCGGTGCCGGTTAAGGCATTTCAGGTAGAACCCTCTTGGGGTGAGGTTTCCGATCTTTCGTCGCCTAGCGCATCGACGCTGTTCCAGAGCACGATTATGAAGGAAGAAATGATAGGCAAGGCGATGGACAGTATCAACAAGAACACGCAAAAGGGCAAACAGCTCATGATGCTCTTCTTTTACTATGCAAAACTTGCCGAGTCGGGTGATATGGGAGCGATCTATCAGTTCATGAAATTCGTCACCTACATAATATCCAAGGACAAGGCGAAACAGCAAATCGAGATGGGCAAAAAACTCATCCAGTTGCAGGAGTTGTCGCGTAAGTGGACAAACAAACTTCTCGATGTGCAATCAAACACTACCGATCCGGATGCGTCGAGCGAATTGATGAAGACCATGACGATAGTCAAAAGTGAAACCGATGCCATTGCGACATCGCAAAAGCTTATCAGCCAGATGATGGAAGAATTCGCTCAGGTCGTGGAAACGCTTACCAACACGACCAAGGGCGCGTTGGAAACTCAGGGAAGAATACTAAGGACCGTATCGACATTTAGATAGTAGAAAGTGTTTGGTTCTTGAAAGACAAGGGGGAATGTTTTTTTTGGGGGGGCTCCGTTATAAAAGTGACGGGGCCTTTATTTTTGGAAAAGCCTTGCCCCAGAATATTTAAAGTGGTAATTTTATAAAGAATACAGGAGATTAGCCCCGATATGGTTGAAAAAAAAGATAAAAAACTTCAAAAGCCGCCTCGAAAATGGGATTTTTCAGTAGGTCTTACCAAGATGACCAGCGAAGAGGCCGATGCCCTGCTTGCGCGCTTCTTCGAGAGATTCGAGAAAAAGTTTGGAGACGTTCCCGAGGCCGAAATAGAGCGCGGCGCAAAAAAAATTCAAAATTATCTAAACGGCAAGATAGGGTGGGCCGAGCTTTTTAATTTTACACCTGAAATGCTCTTCCAGATGGCGGAATTTGGATTTACGCAGTTTCAGGCCGGAAGGTACTCTGATGCCGAACGCGTTTTCAAGGTTCTCACCGTTCTTGACTGGAACAACGCATACTATCATTCGGTGATGGGTTCGATACTGCAGCGTCAAAAACGCTACGGAGAGGCGATCGCGGAATATTCGCAGGCGATAGATTTAGATCCAAACGATATAGCGAGTCTTACCAACAGGGGAGAGATATTTCTTCATCACGGACTTATGGAAGATGCGGAAAGCGATTTGATGAAAGCCGCAAAGCTCGATCCTGAAGAAAACGACCGTTTTGCCGGCCGGGCGAGAATACTTATCGAACAGCTAAGTCATCAAAAAGGGACTTCGGGAAAGAAGGATTCCTAAAGGTATATTATGGCTGAGATAGGCAAGACAAGTCAGGCTAGGATGGCGGAGCGGGACGTGCGCGGCAAGCTCGACCAGCTCGAAACCGACATGTTGGATAAAATCCGGCATGGCAATATCTATGAGGAGTTCGTAAAGTCTCTCAAGTTCAAGCTCTCCGATTTCCAAGACTACTTTGCCACCCAGTGGACCAAATACAAGGGTACGATCGTTCAAGACGAGGAAATGAAGGCGCAGTTCGCTTCCTTTCGGCCTGTAAGCGCAGATGATATACCCGTGCAAAACAGAGCCGCGATACTCACCGAGGAAGATCAGCTTATGATACGCGAAGGGCTTTCAAGTGCGATGAACAATCTTGCGTCGAGCGGCGGCAAATTCAAATCCGTCACCACTGGCAAGATAAAAGAGGACGCAGTCGTAGAACCCATGTCTTTCGATGAACTCGAGGAAATGGCGCGAGGCACGATAGGCGACTGGGAAAATTTCATGTCCGATTCCATGAACCAAATTCTAGACGCGCAGATGATGGCGGACTATACCGCCAAAATGGAGCAGGTGCAAAAAGAGGTCGATAGGTTGATAATGCTTTGCAAGCAGGGCAAGATAGGCCCTGAATACATCCTGATCGCTCTTGCCAAGGTAAACCAGACCAAAAACGGCGTTTTGATAACTCATCTTGGCAGGAAGGCTTTTAACTTAAACGAGTCCATGAATAGAGTTTCCGATGAACTAAGCGCCATAAGTCCCAGCGATCCGCGATATTTTGCCGAGCTTCAAAACGCCCAGTCAAAAACCCGCGACCAGAATTTCAATCTAAATCTTGTTACGCAAGATATGCAAAAGGCCATGCAGGATGTGGCTAGTTGTTTGGAGCAAGTCCAAAGCATGATATCCGAGATGAACCGCACGCGCCGGGAAATCATACAACAGATACGCGCGAGCGGTTAGAGTTTGGTGGAGCAAGGACATGACTGAAGAAAAGGGCAGGGAAGAGGGCGGGAGAGCCAGCCAAATCATCGATCCAAATCCGCAAAGGCGAAAGCACGTTACGGAATTGCTCTATGCGTTTTTCGAGGACAAGGTGAGCCTAGCCGAGCTAAAAGGCATATCGCGTGAGCAGCTCTTTCAGTTAGCGGACGTGGGACATACGAAATTTAAACATGGAAGACTCGACGAAGCGGAAAAGATATTTCAGGGGCTTATCGTCTTGGACCATAGAAATGCCTATTTTCACGGGATGATGGGAGCTGTGCATCAAAAAAAAGATCGTCCCATCGAAGCTATCATGGAGTATTCTCAGGCCCTCAAAATCAACAAACGCGACATATCCACGTATGTAAACCGCGGTGAATTATACCTTCGTCATAAAAACTACAAGAAAGCCGCTGAGGATTTTAGAAACGCCATCCTTCTCGATAAGACCGGTATAAATCTATGGGCCAATCGTGCGCGTTCGCTGGTCATCGCCCTTAAGCGTTCTATGGAATTCGATATGAAGGGCGCCGCTAAAATAAAATACAGCAGATAGCAGCAACCGACGGAGGGCTAAGGTGAGAATAGGCTATCCATGCATCAATCTTTCAATTGCGTGCAGCTCCGCCCGCACCTTCAGGCTTCGTTCTTACAGCGACGATAGATTAATAGAAATCGTGGACTCTAATCTTTCCTGCCTCGAAAAAATTATGTCGTTCAACGAGAAGCACGGGATACGCTTCTTCAGGATCTCCTCGGATCTTGTCCCTTTCGCCTCTCATCGTGTGTGCACTTATCCATGGCAAAAACACTTCAGGGCCCGGTTTGCGAAAATAGGCAAGGTAGTGAAAACTGCCGGCGCGCGCATCTCCATGCACCCCGACCAGTTTGTTCTCATAAACGCCAAAGACGCGAATATTTTTAACTCCAGTGTACGGGAGCTTCTCTATCATGCAGAGGTGATGGACCTTATGGCCCTTTCGACCGATGCGAAGATTCAAATTCATGTCGGAGGGATTTACGACGACAAGGAGGCGAGCATTAAGAGATTCGTCAGGCGATTCGAGCGTCTTCCTGAAACCGTGAAACGGAGGCTCGCCATCGAGAACGACGATCGGCTCTACAGTGTGGCCGACTGCATGAAGATTCACGAGATGATCGGGTTACCGGTGATTATCGATTCATTTCATCACGAGCTCAAAAACGAAGGAGAGCAGCTTTCGGAGGCACTAGAGATGGCCGCGTCCACCTGGAGCCGCAGAGACGGCCCGCTTATGGTCGATTACAGTTCCCAGCAACAAGGCTCACGCATCGGTGCCCACGCCGAAACGATAGATGTCGCCGATTTCAAGCGTTTTCTTGCGATTTCGCGTCCGCATGACTTCGATTTGATGCTCGAGATAAAGGATAAGGAAGTCTCGGCGCAGAGGGCGATGGAGCTTGCCGCAGGGGATCCGAGGTTCTTTAAAAGGGACGGAGTAAATTAGATAACACCATGAAAAGGCTAAGGTTAAGGTCGAGGTCGAGGTTAAGGTTTTTATAAAAGACCTCGGCCTTAGCCTTAACCTTAACCTCGATCTTTATCTCGATTTCGGTAGAAGATTAAGGTCAATGCTGAGAAAAACATCAGACGCAAAAGCCGGGACTCGGAAACCGTAAAATCCGGGATTCGGGACCCGGAACTCGGAATCCGGAAAACCGTAAACCGTAAAGGACGATGAAGCGATGAAACTGCGACGATAAGGCGGTTTACGGGTCACGAGTTACGGATTTTTTGACCGGTTATTTAGCAACTTTTCTGACAATCCGACGATACGGGAAAGTGGAGGAACTCTCAATGACCGTCTGCCAGTCCATAGATTCAACCCATTTCCCCAATCAGGATGTTTGTGAATGGCTTGCGGAAGCGACTGGCGAAGATCCGCAGGCTTGGGATTCTAAAACTTCGTATTTTCAACTTGTCGATCCTCTGCGTCCGCAGCAAGTCGTCATCGAACGCGATGGACGATTGAGCCCCTCCGAACTTGCGGCCCGATATTCACGCGCGCTTGATGATGAGCTTCGCGGGTCATTGCAACCGGGGAGTGATGGCACGCGGCCGCTTGCAGAATCGTTTGTAAGACGATTTGGTTCGCACTCGATGCTTTTTCCGTCATTTATCCCAAAACCGTCCAATACGAATGAGAGCCGACGCCGTCTAGCAGAGGTTACTTCCGCTGTGCAAACAGGAAATCCGCTCTTTATGCGCCAACTCGCGAAGATTCAATACGATGCGCTTGGATTTTTCATCGAGGACGATCTGATGGCCATTTTAGAAGCGGGTGTTGCAACCTGCGCTGGTCTTGGAAATGTATTTCATTTCATGTATGTGGCCGTTCGCGGCGAATGCGGGCATTTTGTCGATATATATCGGACGGCGAATGGAATTCCTCAACCGCATTACGGATTTAGGAATTGCGCGGATAGTCAAAATGCCTACGATTATTCACTGCAAATAAAGGTTACAAGAGATACGTACGATTGGTTCGACCTTAGCGCGCTTGATCTGTGGGCCTTGAGCCTTATCAATACAGGGCTGACACGACTCAAACGCGGGGAGATAGAATCCAAACAATATGTCGATTTGTATGTGCGACGTGCGTTGGAACTCGCTCCAAACAACTATCGTGTCGTGTACAATGGCGGCGTGGCGATTTCGGGCCTTGACGCCGCCGCGAATGATCCAGCGCTAAGAGATGAGGGCGCTCGCCTCATGAAACGGGCAGTAGAACTCTATCCGCCTTACTCTTCTCGCCCTCGCGGGAATGCGGAGGGCGATCGTTTGTGATTATCTGTTTAGCCTGAGATAAGCCTTAAGTCCTTTTATGTCCCCTTTACTAGAAGGATCGGCGAAGACGCGTCTGCCATCTTCTGCTAGGCCACAATTCTCTGTGTGTCCGCTCGATTCGGCCAGTTCCCTTCCCGCTTCTGTATCTGGGACGAGAGCTACTTCTACGCCTCTTAGTGGTATTATCTCAATTGCAGCCGCTCCGGCTCTGTCAGATCTTCCAATGATAGGATTATCCGAAAATCGTCTTGCATCCGGAGACGGAGGAGGCGATCCATCTTCGCCCAAAATTCTTTTAAGCGCGGCATGTCCTCGTTTCATTTCTTGTGGGGTTGGCGGCGCGGTGAATGTGAGCGCTGAGACATACTTCTCAATTGCTCTGATACCGGCAGAAGATGTCCCCGGGGCAGCGTAGCACGAATATCCATTCTCCGATCCCACTTTTATCGTATATCCAGCTTTCTTGGCCTCTTGCAAGCCGCGTGCATCGCCATCCTTGATTTGGGCAAAGGTCACTAATTCATGGGGTTTTTTCGGGAATATCACATCGAGAGATTTTTTTTCAAATGAAGATCTTTCTGTCGGTTTATCCCCTTCTTGCCCTTGAACCACCGGACCTTTTCCGGTTCCTGACGGTCCTCCAACTTGTCCCGCTGAAAACATAACCCCTCCTTTGTTAGATGTTTAATTGCATACCAACCGAACGAAGATGGTTCTTATGCAATCAATATGCCAAAAGTTGAAGGAAAGTGACCTTCGGAAAAAGGTGTTATTTTGAATATGAGTTTTTTGTGTTGACCTAATGGGTAACTTTAATCCAATAAAGTGCTGTTTTAAATTGAATTTAATGGGGCCCGGATGCGGGCGAAAAAAAAGGGGGAGAAATGGGCATCAAGGGAACGCAGACGGAGAAGAATTTACTGACGGCTTTTTCGGGGGAATCTCAGGCACGCAATCGCTACACCTATTATGCCGGTCAGGCTAAAAAGGAAGGTTTTGTCCAAATATCGAAAATATTCGAGGAAACAGCCGATCAGGAAAAGGAACATGCCAAACGGATCTTTAAATTTTTAGAAGGTGGGGATGTGGAAATATCAGGCGCATTTCCGGCGGGTGTAATCGGCAATACCGGCTGTAATCTCACAGCTGCGGCGCGCGGCGAAAACCATGAATGGACGGACATGTATCCGGGGCATCCTTTGCCGTATGTATATAGCCGCAGTTTTGACAGCGCCACGTCACCACCTCGTCTTTAACAAATACCCGATCATCCTCGATGTTCTT
>Ga0351874_1092_pt1 | contig 22960 bp, 20 predicted proteins | sample BONcelFGM3001C13_FD_206790 | JGI IMG/M metagenome (GOLD analysis project Ga0351874, IMG submission 206790) | Enriched cells from coal bed in the Powder River Basin, Montana, United States - BONCAT cells FGM rep3 HSBNCT.FGM.300.1.C13 ...
GAATGCCGTCGCCCGCGGCACCCCAAACAGCACGACGAAGAATGGAAACGCAATCCCGACGGCTACCCCGAGCATAATCATGTAAATGGCGAGATCGCGGAAAATCCTCTTCGTAATGCGGATGAACATCTCTTGCTACCTCCATCCGCAAGAGCAACGCGTGCCCCGCGGGTGATACTATCGATTGCATTGTAACATTGGTACCGTTGAAACGCAAGCCGCAGTCACTGGGGCGCGGCATGCCATTGACAACATGCGCATACTGTTTGTAAAATAGGCACAGAGGCGGGTGTTACGCTTGAAGAAGAAAGCCAGACGCGAAACGGTCGAATACCGCTACTACGAAATGCCCTCGGACATCCCGTTGCTTGCATTGCTGGGCGAGAGCTGGATACGCACCTACGGCGATCAGGGGCTGGATGCGCTGCACTTCCACAACCATATGGAAATCGGCTATTGCTATGAAGGGCACGGCACGCTCGTGGTCGAGGAAAACGCCAAGCGCTACCAGCCCGGCACGTATTCCATCATCCCCCACAACGTATGCCACACCACCGTGAGCGACGGGGGCATGCTATGCCGTTGCGAGTATATGTTTGTCGATGTGGAGGCCTTTCTGGAAAACGCCTACCCCAACGACCGGCGCTTTGCCGAGCGCTTGGCGCGGCTGGTGAATCAGCAATCCCTGATCGGCGGGGCCCGCGAAAACCCGATGATATCGCAGCTGATCCTCTCCCTCATCGATGAAATGCGCCAGAAACGCCCCTATTACCTGATCAGCGCGCGCGGGCTGCTGCAGGCGCTGCTGATCGAGCTGGCGCGCACCGCCGAGGAGGACGCGGGCAGTGCTGCCGAGCCGAAAGCGGAGCAGAGCTTGCTGATCCTGGACGCGCTCAACTATGTCAACAGCCGCTACAACGAGGATATCAAGGTAAAGGCGCTTGCCGAAGCCTGCCACATGAGCGAGACGCATTTCCGGCGCATGTTCCGCGAGATCATGTCCGTAGGCCCGCTGGAATATATCAACATCGTGCGGGTGGAGATGGCCTGCAACATGCTGCGCACCACAGATTACAGCATGGACACCATCGCGCGCCGCTCCGGCTACCCCACCATGACCACGTTTGACCGTAACTTTCGCAGGGTTACGGGGCACACGCCGCTACAATGGAAAAAGAACCCGGGCAATTATGAGCAGAAACTGCGTAACTATCGCATTGCCGCGTTTCAGGGATGGCGCTAGCGCGACACGCCACAAAGCCTTGCCCCCGCTACGCTTACGCCTGCGCTGTCTGCGTTTTCCGACGTGGGGTTGAATTCAGTGCCGAATATGCCGCATTCATGTTTGAAATTGCAGGATATACGGCATTTCGGTGGCTGGTGGCAATATGCGCGCCATATCGTCCATTCGCATGGTCGTTTATGCATAAATTCAAGTTGTTTTTAAATCGAATCGGCTATCTGTTTATGGTAGTATCTGCCCATAGACAGACGGTTGGGTTGTACGAATTGACGAAAAACTTCCGTGTCCCTCTTTCGCCGTACCCCTGACGTCTTGATAATGTTACAGGAGGTATCACACGATGAAAAAGCTGGTTTCGTTACTGTTGGTGCTCCTCATGGCCGTATCGATGGTATCCGTGTCCGCCGTCGCCGAAGACGCGGCCCACAAGCTGACTGTCTGGTGCTGGGACCCGGCGTTCAACCTGTTCGCGATGCAGGAAGCCGCCAAGTTCTACAAGGATATCGACCCGGCGTTTGAGCTGGAAATTATCGAAACGCCGTGGAACGACCTGCAAACCAAGCTGACCACCGCCGGCATGGCGGGCGACTACAGCACGCTGCCCGATATCTTCCTCTGCCAGGACAACGCCTTCCAGAAGAACGTGATGGCATTCCCCGACATGTTCACCGATTTGACGGCCAGCGGCGTAGATTTCACGCAGTTTGGCGCGGCCAAGACGGCCTACTCCGTGGTGGACGGCAAGAATTACGGCGTGCCGTTTGACAACGGTGCTGTGATCCAGTGCGTGCGTACGGACATGCTGGAGCAGGCTGGCTACACCGTGGCCGACCTGACCGACATCGACTGGAATCGCTACATCGAGATCGGCGAAGATGTGCTGGCCAAGACCGGCAAGCCCATGCTCAGCGGCACCGCCGGTGAGCCCGACATGATCATGATCATGCTGCAAAGCGCTGGCGCGAGCCTGTTCAACGCCGAGGGCATCCCCTCCATCGCCGGTAACGAGGCGGTCAAGAAGGCCATGGAAGTCTACAACACCATGGTCAAAAAGGGCATCTTTGTGGAAGTGACCGGCTGGGACGGCTACATCGCCACGCTGGTGAACGGCAACGTGGCCGGCACCATCAACGGCTGCTGGATCATGGGCTCCATCCAAACCGCCAAGGATCAGGCTGGCAAATGGGCCGTGACCAACATGCCCAAACTGCCCGACACGGAAGGCGCTACCAACTACTCCAATAACGGCGGCTCGTCCTGGGCGGTGAGCGCAAACTGCCAGAACACCGCGCTGGCGTATGACTTCATGGCCAAGATCTGGGGCGGCAGCGTTGCTTTCTATGAGGACATCCTGCCCTCCAGCGGCGCGCTGGCCACCTACCTGCCCGCCGGGCAGAGCACCGTCTACAGCCAGCCGCAGGAATTCTTCGGCGGCGATACGGTGTTTGCCAAGATCACCGAGTACGCGGGCAAGATCCCCAGCAACTACACGGGCGCTTATTACTACGAAGCCCGCAACGCCATCGCGACTGCGATGACTGCCGTACTGAACGGCGGCGACGCGGATGCAGCGCTTGCGGAAGCGCAGGCCGCTGTCGAGTTTGCCCAGGGTGTGTAAACCCTGCTGATGGCACCACGCCCGACGCGGCGGTGGGGGAACGTCCATGCGGCGTTCCCCCGCTTTCCAATGACGCGTACGGCGCGCACGTCTTCACCCAAACCAGCCAAAGGGGGAGCACAACATGAACCGTACTGCGACAAGCCCACCAACGCAAACCAGGCGGAAAATGACGCTGCACCAGAAACAAAATCTTGTCGGCTGGGCGTTTTTGCTGCCCGCCGCCCTGCTGATCGTATGGATGTGTTTCTACCCGATGCTGCGGGCACTGCTGCTTTCGTTCCAGTCCGGCGTGGGTGCGCGCATGAACTATGTGGGCCTGAAGAACTATGCCTTCATGCTCAAAGACAGCGTGTTCATTCAGTCGCTGAAAAACAACTTTGTCTACCTGCTCATTCAGGTACCCATCATGCTGGTGCTGGCGCTGATGTTGGCCGCGCTGCTGAACAACCGCAAGTTGAAGCTGCGCGGAGTGTATCGCACAGCAATCTTCCTGCCATGCGCCACGTCGCTGGTTTCTGTGTCGCTCATCTTCCGCTCGATGTTCGCGGTGGGCGGGTTTATCAATGTCACGCTGATGAACATGGGGCTGATACAGACCGACATCAACTGGATCAACGGCAGCGCCGAAACCGCCCGCGCGGTGATCATCATCGCGCTGATCTGGCGCTGGACGGGGTATAACATGGTGTTTTACCTGAGCGGGTTGCAAAATATCGACTCCTGTTTGTACGAGGCGGCCTATATCGACGGCGCGAACGGCTTTCAGCAGTTCCGCAAGATCACGATACCGCTACTCAGGCCCACCATTTTGCTGACGGCCATCCTGTCCACCAACGGCACGTTACAGCTGTTTGACGAATCCTTCAACCTGACGCGCGGCGGGCCGTCCAATTTGTCAATCACCATGAGCCACTACATCTACCGCACCTCGTTTGAAAACGTACCCAAGTTCGGTTACGCGGCCGCGATGAGCTACGTGATTTTCATATTGGTCGCCATTCTCGCGCTGGTGCAGTTGAAGGTGGGTGACAAGCGGTGAAGCGCAGGCTTACGTCCGTTGCCATCTACACGTTTCTGACCGTCGTGGCGATCTTTTCCGTATTTCCGCTGCTGTGGATGGCCATTTCCGCCACCAACACCAGTCAGGCGGTGCTAAGCGGCACGCTGCTGCCCGGCCCCCACCTTTTGGACAACTACCGAAACCTCCTTGCAAACCAGCAGGTGTGGCGCGCTATGAGCAACTCGCTGTTTTACTCGCTGGGGCAAACGCTGCTTTCGCTGGCGATCTGCTCGCTGGCGGGCTACGGGTTTGAGATCTTCCACACGCGCAACAAGGACCGGTTGATGAGCGTGCTGCTGATGGCGATGATGGTGCCGCTGGCCGCCACCATGGTGCCCCTGTTTCAGATGATGAGCCAGATGGGGTACCTGAACACGGCCATCGGTTTTGTGCTGCCGTCCGTATCCACGCCGTTTCTGATCATGATGTTCCGCCAGAGCGCCCGCTCCTTCCCCCACGACATCATCGAGGCGGCGCGCATCGACGGGCTCAATGAAGTGCAGATATTCCTGCGCATGTTCTTCCCCACCATGAAGGCCACCTACGCCGCGGCCATGACCATCACATTCATGAACGCGTGGAACAACTACCTGTGGCCCAAGGTGATCATGCAGACGAACGAATCACAGACCATGCCGATGCTCACCGCCAACCTCATGTCCGGCTATGTGACCGATTATGGTATGCTGATGCTGGCCGTACTGCTAAGCACACTGCCAACGGTTATCATTTTCTTCCTGCTGCAACGCAGCTTTACCGAGGGCATCGCTGGCGCGGTCAAGGGTTGAACGCCCGTTCGCCTGTATGCGCAGCCCCGCCGCCCGCTGCGCACCGAAACACATCCGCCGGCGCAGCTCAATGCCGCGCCGGTTTTCCGGCAAAAGGAGTATCATATGGACAACCAGCGTTTCTGCCTGGACAGGGGCTGGCGGTTTACCAAGACGCCGCACAGCGTGCTGCCCCGCATTATCACACACGATACCGTCTACGCCTATGCCAAGGGTGATGGGGCGCAGGGCCCCGCCATGCTCAACTTTAACGATGCGGACTGGGATCTGCTGGATGTTCCGCATGACTGGCAACACACCGAGCCTTACGACATGACCGGCGTGGTGAGCCACGGCTACCAGCGAACGGGCGTCGCGTGGTACCGCCGCACATTTCTGCTGGACACCGCGGATATGGACGGGGAGATCAGCCTTGCGTTTGACGGCATATCCGGCGTATCAGACGTTTATGTGAACGGCGCAAAGCTCATGCACAACGAAAGCTGCTACAACGGTTTCACACTGCGGCTTACGGATATCGCCAACTTCGGCGCCACGCCCAACGTGGTGGCCGTGCGCGTGGATAAGACCGCCTGGGAGGGCTGGTGGTATGAGGGTTGCGGCATAAACCGGCATGTATGGCTGCTCAAGCGCCCGTGGCTGCATATCGCGGATGACGGCGTGTGGGTTAAGCCTGTGCGGGAGAAAGGCGCGTGGGTTGCACAGGTGGAATGGGCAGTGGAAAACGACGGTTGCACGGCGCTGACCGGCGTGCTGGAAGCCGAGGTTGCAGATCCAAACAGCCAAACCATACATAGGCTGTCGCTGCCTGTGCAGATGGAGGCGTTTGCCACCGTCACGCTGCGCGCCCGCTGCCCCATCGACGCTCCCGTGCTGTGGGATGTGGATGCGCCAAACCTGTACACCTTGCGCACGGCGCTCTCCTCCCCCGCCGGGCGTGACTGCCATGCGGTACGCTTCGGGCTGCGGGAGACGCGCTTCAGCGCACAGGATGGCTTTTATTTAAACGGCAGGCCGCTCAAGCTGCTGGGCGTATGCAACCACCTGGACCACGCGGGCATCGGCGCCACCATCCCGCGCGACCTGTGGCACTACCGCGTATCGCTGCTCAAGGGCATGGGCTGTAATGCCTACCGATGCTCGCACAACCCACCCCCGATTGAGCTGCTGGACGTGTGCGACGAACTGGGCATGCTGGTGATGGACGAGAACCGCGGCTTCTCCACCTCCGACAACGCCTTGCACCTGCTGCGGGCCATGGTGCGGCGCGACCGAAATCATCCGTGCGTGATCATGTATTCGCTCTTTAATGAAGAGCCGATGCAGGGCACGCCCAAGGGGCGGCGCATTGCCCAGCGCCAGCGCGCCGAGGTGCGCAGGCTGGATGACACGCGCCCCTGCATTGGCGCGCTCAACGGCGGTATGTTCGAGCCCGACGGCGCGGCCACGGCGCTGGATATTACGGGCCTCAACTACTATCTGGATAGCTTTGACCGTTTCCACAAGCTGTTTGCGGATCAACCGGTGGTTTCCAGCGAGACGGTATCGGCGTTTGCAACCCGCGGCTGTGTGGAAACCGACCCGGCGGCGCAGGTGTTCAGCAATTACGACGAAGCCTGTGCGGACTGGGGCGAAACCGTGCGCGAAGCCAATATCGCCGTACTGTCAAGACCGTTCATGATGGGCTTGTTCGTGTGGACGGGCTTTGATTATCGCGGCGAGCCCACCCCGCACGAGTGGCCCAGCGTCAGCAGCCATTTTGGCGTGATGGACTCCTGCGGTTTCCCCAAGGACACCTACTATCTGTACCGCGCGTTCTGGACACAAACACCCACCGTCCACGTGCTGCCGCACTGGAACCATCGCCGCGGCGCGGAGGTGCGGGTGATGGTCTACGGCAACTGCGACGAGGCGGAGCTGTTTTTAAACGGCCGTTCACTGGGGAAACAGGCGCACGATATGGCGGCGCAGAGCACGTGGCGCGTGAAATTCGAGCCGGGCGAGCTGCGCGCGGTGGGCTACCGAAACGGCCTGCCAGTCGCCGAAGACCGCGCGCGCACGGCGGGCAACGCCAAGCGCCTGCGGCTGGAAGCACCCATCCATACCCTGTACCCTGATACCGATTCGGTAGCGGTTATCAACCTTTCCTGCGAGGATGAGCACGGCGTTTTCTGCCCCAAGGAAAACACGCGGCTGGCCATCGCTGTAGAGGGTGGGCGGCTGATGGGCGTGGGCAACGGCGACCCCAACCGCCACGACCGTGACGACGACACCCGCGTGCGTCTGTTCAATGGCCGCGCGCAGGCGCTGGTCAGCGCGGACGGAACCGCGCAGGAGGTGCGCGTGATCGTCTCGGCGGAGCGCTTTGGCGATGCGATCATCATATTGCCCGTAGGCAAGCGGCCCTTCCCGGGCGATGTGCCCACGGCGGACATGCGGGTGATCAGCGGCTGGCGTGTGAGCCATGCCGCCACCACCGACAAGCCGGATGTGACGGTCGAGCCTACGTTCAGCGACATCAATTCCATGGAGCCCATTATGTTTACCGGCACATGGCAGACTGTGCTGGACGGCCACCACGGGCAATTCGCACTCTATCGCACCCGGGCGGACCTCGGGCCATCCGCGCGCAGGCGCTATCTGGTGCTGACCGCCGTACAGGGTACGGTGGAAGTGTATGTGAACCACCGGATGTTGCGCAGGCAGGAGTGCTTCGTCAAGAACCGCGTAGAGGTAGAACTGCCCGTATCCCTGTTTGGCGAATGCCAGCTCACGCTAATTTTGCAAAATGACACCGTGGACAGGCACGCGGGCATCCTGGAGCCCATCTGCCTGGTGCAGCGGGAAGCGCCGCCACGTGACGATACCCAACCCCGAGCCGCCCGCAATGGCGCGCGCTGAGAGGAGCACCCCGATGGACGACTTGCACGATCCCCTGCACTACCTGACCGACCCGCGCATATTTGCCGTTGGCCGCCTGCCCGCCGTATCCGACCATGCCGTGTATGCCAGCGAGGCGGAGGCGACTCTTTTAAAAAGCAGCCTGATGATGAACCTGGACGGCCGCTGGAAATTCGCTTATGCCAAAACGCCGGACACACGCCCCACAGGCTTTGCCGCGCCGGACTATGACTGCGCCGCGTGGGGCGAGATCGATGTTCCCGGGCATATTCAGCTACAGGGCTACGGCGCGCCGCAGTATGTAAACACCCAATACCCGTGGGACGGGCACGAGGCTTTACGCCCGCCCCAGATCCCCACGCGCGAAAACTCCGTGGGTTGCTATGTGCGTTTCTTCCGCCTGCCTGACAACTTTCACGATCAGCGCGTTACGCTGGTGCTGCACGGCGCGGAAACAGCGTGCTTCGTGTGGCTCAACGGTACGCTGCTGGGCTATGCCGAGGACAGTTTCACGCCCTCGCGCTTCGACCTGACGCGGGCACTGTGCGAAGGGGAAAACAAGTTGGCGGTAGAGGTATACCGCTACAGTTCCGCCTCATGGATCGAGGATCAGGACTTCTGGCGGTTTTCCGGCCTGTTCCGCAGCGTGGAGCTGCACGCGTCGCCCCGCGCGCATTTGGAGGATGTGTTTGCACGCGCCGTGCCGGATGAAAACCTGACAGTCGGCGTCTATACCGTGGACGTGCAGCTTACTTTGCACGCCGAGCCCGTAACGTTGCGCGCGGACTTGCTGGCAGTAAACGGTATCATCGTGGACAGCGTGACCATGCCCGCGCGCGAACAGCTCACCTTTACGCGCACAGTGTCGGCACCGCTGCTGTGGAGCGCGGAGCAGCCTAACCTGTACACACTGCGCATGACGCTGTCAGGCGCAGACGGCCATACTATCGAGGTGGCGCAAACCGAGGTAGGCTTTCGGCGCTTTGAAATCAAGGACGGCGTCATGTTGCTCAACGGCAGGCGCATCCTGCTGCACGGGGTCAACCGCCATGAGTTTGGGTGCAATGCGGGCCGTGTGCTGACGCACGAGCAGATGCTCTGGGATATCAGGACACTTAAGCGCAACAACATCAACGCTGTTCGCACCAGCCATTACCCCAACGACAGTTTTTGGTACCGCCTGTGCGACCGCTACGGCATCTACGTGATCGACGAAGCCAACCTAGAGAGCCACGGTTCGTGGCAGAAAATGGGCAAGATAGACGCGGCCTGGGCGGTGCCCGACGGACATGCGGAGTGGCGTGAAGCCTGTATTGACCGTGCCCGCTCAATGCTTGAGCGGGACAAGAACCACCCAAGCGTGCTGCTGTGGAGCTGCGGCAACGAAAGCTACGGCGGCCTGAACATCCTTGCGATGGCCGAGTTTTTCCGTACCCGCGACCCCGGCAGGCCCGTGCATTACGAAGGGCTGTTCAACGACCGACGCTACCCCGCCACCAGCGATGTGGAAAGCCGCATGTATCCGCCCGCTGAAGAAGTGGCCGCGTGGCTGGAGCGGGAGAAGGGCAAACCCTTTCTGCTTTGTGAATACAGCCACGCCATGGGCAACAGCTGCGGCGGACTTGCCGAGTATCTGGCACTGGAGGAGCGCTATCCGCAGTATCAGGGTGGGTTCATCTGGGATTACATCGATCAGGCGTTGGAGGCGACGCTGCCGGGCGGTATGCGCGGCCTCGCTTATGGCGGCGACTTTGGCGACCAGCCGACTGACCGTAACTTCTGCGGCGATGGGCTGGTGTTTGCGGACCGTACGGAAAGCCCCAAGATGCAGGAGGTCAAGTTTCTGTACCAAAGCGTGCGTATCACACCAGACGCGCAGGGCGTTACGCTTTGCAATCGCAACCTGTTTGACGACCTGCGCGGCTACCGCCTGTGCTGGCGGGTGACACGAGACGGCGAACCGTTTGCGGAAGGCGCGCTGGATGATGTAAACACGCCTGCGGGCGAACATCGCACCTTCGCGCTGCCCTTACCCCCATTGCGGGCGGCGGGCGAGTATGCGCTGCTGTGCGAGCTATGCTGGAAAACCGCGCCCTTGTGGGCCGATACGGTATACCCGCAGATGCACGGGCAGAAGGTGATCGCCGTCATCCCCCAAGCAACTGCCGCGGAGCCCGTGCAACCCTGCACACTGTCGCAGGGCGATGTGAACGCGGGCGCATATGGGGATGGCATGGAGTTGCTGTTCAGCTATGCGGAAGGCGGGCCAGTGTCGATCCGGCGGGACGGTATAGCGCCGGTGCTCAACTATGCCCCACGCCCAAGCCTCTACCGCGCCATGCTTGACAACGACCGGGGTAACGGCTTCGCGCAGGCCACGGCACTGTGGATGGCATTTACCGAGCTGGCTACCCCGCGCTGCGAAAAAATCCGTGCCGACGGGGGCCGCCTGTGCGTCGACTACTGCCACACGCTGCCCCCGCTGACCGACGCCTACTTCGAAACGCGCTATGAAGTGACCGCCCCCGGCTGCATACGCGTAACGGCGTCGCTCTCGGGCGGCGCTGGCCTGCCGGATCTGCCTGCCTTCGGGCTTTGTCTGCGGCTGCCACGCGCGCTGTCGCATGCGCGCTATTACGGCCTCGGCCCCGCGGAAAACGGTGTGGATCGCGCCGCCGGCGCGGTGCTGGGCATCTACGAAACCACGGCGGATCGCAACCTGACCCCCTACCTGAAACCGCAGGGTTGCGGCAATCGCATGGGCGTGCGGTGGCTGGAACTGACTGACGGGCAACAACGCGGCCTGCGCGTGCGCATGGACGGCCGTCCGCTGGAAGTGTCCGTGCTGCCTCACAGCCAGGCGGAACTGGCATCCGCGCTGCATCGCGAGGCGTTGCCCGCCCCCGCGTATACGTTTCTGGACGTAGCCATGGCGCGTTACGGCGTGGGCGGTGACAACAGCTGGGGCGCGCCGGTTCTGCCACATTACCGTTTACACGCGGATCAACCGCTGCGATTCTCGTTCTGGCTGGAGCTGCTCTAGCAGCGGGTGGAAATGTGCGCTATGGTGCGCACAGCGGTGCACCATGAATGGATACCGTAATCGCCGTACGTTGCCTGACACAAAGCGGGATGCCATCTCCGCAGGGAGAAGGCATCCCGCTTTGTGTGTGGTTACGGATCGGTCGCGCGTCATGGTATGGAAGTGCCGCAACAATTGGCAAACCCATCGCTGAGCATAGCGTGCATGCGCGGCTTTCGTATGACAGGCCGCTTTGCCTGTCACATCTTCGCAACGGCGGCGCTGATGGCCTCGATCATAAGCCTGCCCGCGACGGAGCCGCCGTCGATCAGGCCGATTGCCTTGTCACCGTAATACGCGGCGCGGCCATGCACAGCCTGCATACCCGCCGTGCTGTCCGAACCTTCGGCGGCGGCCAGCGCGGCGGCCTGCCAGGCGATAGGCGCTCCCTCGTCCGCATGGGCGCACAGCGCGCGGGCGGCGGGGTCCAGCGCGTCCAGCACGGTCTTTTCTCCTGGCTTGGAGTTGGCGCGTTCCATAATTTTCGCAACGCCTGCCACAAGCGCTTCGCCGACCAGCGCGGTATCTGCGGTTTCGTGTCCCTTCAGCGTGCGGGCCATGCCCATCATGCAAAATGACATAATGGTGCCCAACGAAGAGGGCGCTGCTTCGTTGAAAACCTTGCCGGTGCCCACCAGCAGCTTGCCAAGGTCGGTTTCCGTGCTGCCGTTCATAAAAGCGCTCGCAGCGGCAAAGCCCTCGGCCATGGATATGCCCAGGTCGCCGTCGCCGTTGCGCTGGTCCAGCTCGATCAGGTACTGGCGGTTTTCGGCCATCACGGCGGCGATTTCCCCCATGGCAGCACGCAAGGTTTGTACTGTCAGCATGATCTCATCCTCCCCGGTTCATATGTTTTCGTTCGTGTAGAAGGGCGAGCTGGCGGGGCTGCGCAGCAGCGCTTCCAGTTCCGCGTCCAGCTTGAACAGCGTGACCGACAGCCCCGCCATTTCCATGGACGTGGCAAACTCGCCGATGTGCGGCATCACCAGCCGCACGCCCATGCTGCCTAACACGGCGTGGATGTGGCGGTAGACGATCAGCAGCTCCTCCTTGGGGGTTGCGCCCAGCCCGTTGACCATGACCGACACTGTGTCGCCTTCCGCCAGCGGCATGTCGCCCAACAGCTTGGACAGCATGGCGTCAGTCAGTGCATCAGCGGTGGTCATGGGGCGCACCTCAATGCCGGGCTCGCCATGGATACCCATGCCGATTTCCACTTCGTTATCCGCGATGGAGAACGTGGGCTTGCCAACATCAGGCACGATGCAGGGCGACAGCGCGATGCCAATCGTACGGATGTTGTCCAGCGCCTTTTGCGCGACGGCGGCAACGGCTTCCAGCGGGCGGCCTTCGTCCGCCGCCGCGCCCGCCACCTTGAACGCGTACACCATGCCCGCAACGCCACGCCTGCGTTCCGCCGCTTCGGCGGGCGCGGAGGCTACGTCGTCCTTCACGCGCACGGTCATGGTTTTGATATCGTCCTCCAGATCCACGGTTTCGCACGCCATGTTGAAGTTCATGTTATCGCCGCCGTAGTTACCATACAGGCATAGAACGCCGTTGCCGCGGTCGCAGGCCTTGATGGTTTTGGCCATCCTGTCAGCGGACGGAGAAGCGAACACGTTGCCCACGGCGCAGCCGTCTAGCATCCCCTTACCCACATAGCCAAGGAACACAGGCAGGTGCCCGCTGCCGCCGCCCGTGACGATACCTACTTTGCCCGCCCGCGCGGGCGCGCTGCTCAGGACAACGCGGCGGTCGCCGTCCAGCAGGTGCAGGCGGTCGCCATACGCCGCGATGATGCCGTCCATCACTTCGTCCACAAAATTGCCGGGTTGGTTGATGACCTTTTTCATTCTTACGTTTCCTCCTGTTTTATCATGCGCGCGGGGCCGCCAGCGCGCTAAAGCTTATTGCCGAAGGAGCAGATATCCTCTTCCAATACGAGCCGGGCGGTTTGCATGTCGCCCCTGAGCAGCGCGTCGGTCATTTGCAGGTGATGCTCGCTGTTGAAGTGGAAACGCACGCGCCGCCACTGATCCCAGTAGAACTGGGCGTAGGCGCGTTTTAAGATGGACAGGCTGCGCTTGAGCTGGTCGTAGCAGTAGCGGTTGCCGCCCAGCGCGATCAGCTGCAAATGAAACTTGGAGTTGTTGTCCCACGCGTCCCACACGTCCTGGTCGCCGCTGGGCGACAGGGTTTGCGTGTAGGCGGCCAGCTCCTCTATTTCTGCATGTGTTGCGCGCTCCATCACGGCGGGCAGGCTGTTGCACTCTACCAGCACGCGGTATTTCAGAATGTCGCGCACCTCGCCCTCGGTCAGCGTGACGATTTCATAACCATAGCGGGGAATGCTGCGCAGCACATTTTCGCTGCACAGCTCCACCAGCGCTTCGCGCACGATGGATTTGGTCACGCCGTACTTCTCCATCAGCTGCCGCTCGCTCAGCAGGCCGGTTTGCAGGTATTCGCCGCGGATGATACCCTGCACGATGTCGTGCTGTATCATCGGTTTGGTGTATGGTTCCGTCATGGTTGTTACCGCCCTTTCTCACGCCGCTCGTAGGCGTATGCGGGGTTGAGCACAACGCCGCTGCCGCCGGATACTTCCAGCGATGCTGCGGTGATATACGATGCGCTTGCGGAGCACAGGTAAACGATAGGTTCTGCGATCTCTCGTGCCACGGCGGACCTGCGCAACAGGATGCCCTGCACGCGGCGCGAAAGCTCCGCCTCTGGTATGGTGCTCTGTACGGCGGGCGTTACGGTAAAACCCGGCAACACCGCGTTTACCCGTATGCCGCAGGCGGCATACTCCGCCGCAAACATCACCGACAGCTCGCGCACCGCCGCTTTCATCGGCCCGTAGAGCGTGCTGCGCCCCGCTGTGCCACAGCGTGCGGCCAGTGAGCTCACGTTCACGATGGCGCCGCCGCGTGCCCGCATGTGCCGGTAGGCGCTCTGGCAGCCGTACACCGCTGAGTGAAAGCACACCGCCACTGTGGCGCTGATTTCCGCCGCCGTGTAGGCTTCGCCCGCGCGCGGTATGCTCGCGCCCACGTTGTTCACCCAGCAGGCGATGGGCCCCAGCCGCTGCGCCGCCGCGTCGGCGAAGGCTTCTGTGGCGGCGGGGTCGGTTGCGTCGGAAACCATGGCAAATACATCGCCCAGCTTTGCCAGATGCGCCTGTGCCACGGCCAGGGTGTCCGGCTCACGCGCGCAGATGGCTACCTTCGCCCCTTCGCGAAGGAACGCTTCCGCTGTCGCCAGCCCGATGCCCTTGCTGCCGCCGGTGATCACGGCGGTTTTCCCTGTCAGTTGCAGATTCAGGCCTATCCCTCCCCGCGCGGGGGGCTTACGGTTGCCCGCCCTGTACCCTGCCGCGCATGTGTGTCATTCCCCCATCATGATATCCAGTATTTCGCTGTCTGTGGCCTTCATGCCCTCGCGGCCCATCTGGCCCACAGCGCGGATGGTCTTCTCCACATCGGCCTGCACCAGCCCTTCGCCGGGCGCAAACACGTCGCCGTTTTGTTGTAAGTCGAACGCCATGAAAGCCGCGTCCAGCGCGGAGGCGATCTTGGCGGCGCAAGAGGGTTTGGCCCCGTCGCACACCATGCCACCGATGTTGGCAATGGTGTTGGTGATGGTGTTGGCGATGGCATTGTAGCCGTACCCGCACAGGTAGGCGACGCCGCACACCGCGCCGCAGGCGGCGCTGGTCGCCCCGCAGTAGGCAGACAGGCTGCCCAGGAAGCGCTTCTGGTGGATGGAGATCAGGTTGGAGACAATCAGCGCTCGCAGCAGCTTGTCATGCGAGGCATTCATATCGCGCGCGTATTCGATCACCGGCATGGATACGGTGATGCCCTGATTGCCGCTGCCGGAATTGATGACCACCGGCAGCGCGCACCCGCTCATGCGGGCGTCCGAGCCTGCGGCGGCGGCGGCTCTGGCTCGCATGGTCACGTCATCCTCCTGGGCGCGGTGCAGAAGTGTCTTGCCCACACGCACGCCGTAGTCGTTTTTCAGGCCTTCCATGGCAATGCGCGTGTTGCTGATGATCTGCGCCTCCAGCGGCGCGCGCACCAGCTCCAAATCCACGGTGTCCGCAAAGGCAAGGATGCCTTCCACGCTGAGCGTCTCTTTCAGTTTGATTAGCTCGTCTTCGGGGGCTGCGTCATGTGGTTGCTTCGCCGCGTCAGAGAAAATCGTTTCCCCGTCCCGCTGGATGCGCACGATGCGCGTATGTTCGCCGCGTATCTCCACCGTTGCACTGTGCCCTTCCGCTTCCGCCGTAACGACGATGTGCAGGTTGTCGGGGCTTTCCAACACGCTGCACAGGCAGAAGGTTCTTTTGTCCAGCAGCGTGGCGGTCAGCTCGCGCGCCTCGCGGGTCACGCCCGCGATGACTTCCAGCCCGCGCGACGGGTCGCCGCCGATGGCGCCTAGCACGGCGGCGGCGGCGATGCCCTTGCGGCCGCCGCTGTTGGGTACCACAACGCCCTTCACATTCTTGATAATGTTACCGCTTACGGCCACGTAGAGGCGTTCGGGCCTTGTGCCCAACACCTGCACAGCCTTGGCGGCGCAGTAGGCAATGGCAATTGGCTCGGTGCACCCCATTGCAGCCACCAGTTCGTCATGGATGATGCGCACGTAGGCATCGTTGATCGTATTTTGCATGTTATCGCCCTTACTGTACCGATTTTTTCCGATGGCCGCCTCCTGTGCGCAGGTCATACGCCCAGATAGGCGCGCTTGACTTCCGGGTTGACGAGCAGATCCCGCCCGGTGCCTGTCAGCGTTACGTGTCCTGTCTCCAGCACATAGCCGCGGTCTGCGATCGACAGCGCCATAGAGGCGTTCTGCTCAATCAGCAGCACGGTTTTTCCGTTTCCCCGTATTTTCGCGATGAGGGCAAAGATTTCCTCCACGATGATGGGCGCAAGCCCCAATGACGGTTCGTCCAGCATGATGAGCGCCGGGTCCATCATCAGGCCGCGCGCGATGGCCAGCATCTGCTGTTCGCCGCCGGACAGGCTGCCGCCGGGCTGCTTCATGCGCTCCTTCAGACGCGGAAACAGCACGTAGTTTTCCTCAACAAGCTCGGCAATGCGCTGCTTGGCCATTTTCGCCTTGCCAAACGTGCCTGCGATCAGGTTTTCGTATACCGTCAGCTGCGGGAAAATTTTGCGCCCCTCCGGCACGTGGCTGATGCCCAGTTTCACGATCTTGTCCGGCGCTTTGCGGGTGATGTCTTCCCTCAGAAATGACACGCGGCCTTCGGCCTTCTCCACGAGGTTGGATACCGCCATCAGCGTGGTTGTCTTCCCCGCGCCGTTGCCGCCGATCAGGGTAATGATCTCCCCCCCCGGTTTACCTCGATGCTCACGTCCTTAAGCGCGTTGATATACCCGTAGTAGACGGTCAGGTTTTCCACCTTCAGTATCACGTCGCTCACTTGATTGCCTCCCCCGCTGCCATGCCCTTGCCAAAATAGGCGCTCTGTACTTCCGGATTGGCCTTTACTTCCGCGGGCGTGCCTTCCAGTATCTTCTGTCCGAAGTTGAGCACCAGTATCCGGTTGCAGGCGTTCATCACAAACTTCATGTCATGCTCAATCACGGCGATGGTGTATCCGTCTGCGTTCAGCGCCTTGATAAACGCCATCAGCGAGTTGGTTTCCAACGGGTTCATGCCGGCGGCAGGCTCGTCCAGTAGCAGAATTTTCGGGTCTAATGCCAGCGCGCGCGCAATCTCCACCTTGCGCTGCATGCCGTAGGCCAGGTTGCCGGCAAGCGTGTCTTTGCAATCGTACAGGCCGATGCGCCGCAAAATCTCAAGGCTCTTCTCCGTGGTGTAGGTTTCGTCCTGCCGGAAGGTGCGGGTGTGGAAGATGGCGTCCGCCATGTTGGAGCGTGTCTTGATGTGGCAGCCGATCTTCACATTCTCCAGCACCGTCATGAAGCGAAATATCTGAAGGTTTTGAAACGTGCGCGCGATACGCTTTTGCGCAACGCTCTCCGGGCTCAGGCCGGTGATGTCTTCCCCGCAGAAGAAAATATGTCCTTTGGTCGGAGCACAGTTGCCCGTGCAGATGTTGAAGAACGTCGTTTTCCCCGCGCCGTTGGGGCCGATGATGCCAAAGATATCGCCCTGCCGGATGGTCATGTCAACGTTTTCAACCGCCTTGAGGCCGCCGAAATACTTGCAGATGCCCTGGGCTTGTAAAAGCGCGGCGTTATGAGCACCCTGTTCAGCCATGGCACTTCGCCCCCTCCCTGCGTGCGGGTTTGCGTTTGATTTTGCCGCCTGCCAGCACCGAGTGCGAAGCTCCGGCAATGCCCTGCGGGCGCAGCCACATCATCACGATGATGATGACCGCGTAGATCACATAGCGCCAGTTTTCCAAAAAGCGAAGCGATTCTGTGAGCACGGTCACAATGGCACTGCCCAAAATCGGCCCCACCAGCGTACCCTGCCCGCCGATCACGATCATCGCCAGTACGTTGAAACCCGTATCGGTGGTAAACTGCGACGCCTCGATGTAGTTGACGAACGGTGCGTATGCACAGCCCACCACACCGGCCCAAAACGCGCCGTACATGAAGTTGAGTGACTTGTAAAAGCCGGTTTGTACACCCAAGGATTTGGCGGCGATCTGATCCTCGCGGATGGAAATCCATGCACGCCCGACGCGGGACTTAAGTACCCGGGTGGTTACCAGCAGAAACAGCACGCCAATGATCAGGAATATAAAGTAGTAATACTTTGGTCGAAACGTGTCCAGCCCGAACAGCCAAGGGTACGGTATGTTCTTGATGCCCAGCGCACCACCCGAAACCGGCGTCCACGTCTGCGCGATGATGCGGATGATCTCCGATGCGCCCAGCGTTACGATGGACAGGTAGATGCCCTGCAATTTGAGCGTGGGCAATGCAACCAGCAGACCCACCAACGCTGCAACGATGCCCGCGATGGGCAGCAGCAGCCAAAAGTTGGTACCAAAACGGGTGGAGAAAATCGCGCACGCATACGCGCCGATGGCAAAAAACCCCGCCTGCCCTAAGCACATTTGACCGCTGTAACCGTTGATGGCGTTAAGTGAACCCGCAAGCGTCGCAAACATAAGGATATTGCATGCATAGCGCACATACAGCGCCTTGGACACCACGAAGGGCAGCGCGCAAAGCGCTACGAGCGCGGCCAGCAGGAAGATGGCCCGATGCCGCCGGAAAACAGCCAGTAGTTTACTCATACCCTGCTCCCTTTCTTGGCGGCGAAGCCCTGCGGGCGGATCACCAATATGAGGATGAGGAACCCGAACGCGAACACATCGCGGAACGTGGCGGAGCTGATGGTGATGCCAAGGTTTTCGATTACGCCAAGGCACAGACCACCCAGCGCCGACAGGCGCAAATCCACCAACCCGCCCAGTACCGAGGCGGAGAACGCCTTCATGCTGAAGTTGCCCCAGATGGTGGAGGATACCGTGTAATAATAGATGGACAACAATATGCCAGCAATGCCACCAAACCCGCAGCCGATGCAATTGCCCAGCATCGCCGTGCGCTTGACGTTGATGCCCATCATGTACGCCGCCTGCTTATTTTGACTGACAGCGCGTAGGGCCACGCCCCAGCGTGTGCGGTTGAAAAACAGCGTGAGCGTGACCGCAAACAGGATCACCAGCAGCATCACCACGATCTGCAACTGCTTGAAGTCCACAGCGATGGAGCCAAGGTGCAGCGTATAGGTGGCGTTGTTGATGATGTTGATAACCGGCTTTTGCTCCGGTCCGAAGACGATCTGCACGAGGTTCTTCATCAACATGCTAAAACCGATGGTGCAAAGCAACGCGATGTGGCGCGGTGCGTTGAAGAAGCGCTCATAGCACACCTTATAAACCACGATGCCCAACAGAAAGGAGCTGGCAAACGCCATGAAGATGGCCAGCGGAAGGTTGTTGCCAAAGAACTGAAAGCTGTAGAACGCCCCGAAAGCGCCGATCATCATAATTTCGCCGTAGGTGAAGGTCACCATGCCCACCACGCCAACGATAACCGAATAGCCAATGGCCATCAGGGCATAGATCGAACCCTGGCAGATGCCGTTGACGAACTGATTGAGTAAGTACTCCATACTTTCCCCTCCGATGCTGAAAAAGGTCGGTACCATCGGGGCATACGCGGGGGCGGCATATGCCGCCCCCGCCGGTAAACGTCTGTGGTTAGCCCGGATTACTTGCCGTAATCGAAGCCTTCCAGCACCTTCCAGTTGCCGTCGACCACGCCACAGATCAGGTACTCGCGGGTAATATCGCCGGCCTCCTCAAACTTGATGCGGCCGGTCAAGCCGGTGGTATCAATGGCTTGCAGCGCGGCACGGATGGCTTCGCGGGTGATTTCACCGTCGCCGATGGCCTCGATGGCACCCTTGATGAGGTAGGCGGTATCATAGGCGCACGCGGGGTGCACAGTGGGCTGGAAACCCGCCAGCGCGAAGAACTTGTCCTTCCAGGCGGTCAGGGTGGCGTTGTCGGGGTCAAAGAAGAACGGGGAGGTCACGATCAGGTTGTTGGGGTTGATAAGCTGATTGAGCAACTGCTCCGAGGTGCCCGGGCCAAGGGCGACGTGCTTAACGTCCCAACCGGCGGAATCCGCGGCGTTGAAGATGGCGGACACGGGCAGACCCTGATCCATCACGACCAGCACTTCGGGGTTGCTGGCTTTCACTTTGGTGATGATGGAACTGAAATCCGTCTCGTCGCTCTTATACTTCTCCTCGGTCACGACAAGGCCCTCGATATCGGCCTGTGCCTTGAAGTTGTTATAGGCCGCCATGCCCCAGTCGCTGTCCACGCGGATCACGGCCACGTTGGTCACGCCCAGGTACTTCTTGAGCACATAGGTGGCCAGGAAGGGGGCTTCCTTGTCCTGACGGCCCATGATAGAAAAGCAGAAGGGGCTCATGCCCGCGTAGTCGGGCGCGGAAGCGGTGGGCGACAACTGCACAAGGCCATAACGGTCAACGATAGGAGCGTTGGCTTTGCAAGCGCCGGACGAGAAATCGCCCAGGATGGCAAGGAACTCGTCATCCTCAGCAAAAGAGGTCGCCATGGTGGAGCTCACCACCGGATCGCCCTGCGAATCCACGACATCGATGGAGAGCTGGTAGCCGTTGGCGCCGCCGCCGGCGTTGATTTCGTCAATTGCCATCTGCCACGCGATCTGGAAGCCCTTGCCATACTCGGCGTAGTTGCCGGTCAGCGGTGCCAGGCCACCCAGCTTGATGGTGCCTTTGCTCTCCGCCGAGGCGGGCAGCACGGCAATGGTCAGGAGCATGGCGACGGTCAGGAGGAGTGCGGTGAAACGTTTCATGATAACCTCTCCTTTCATATGGAACCGACGTATATAACCACGCGGCCTTGCGCACACGGGCCGCAAGGGTATCACTGCGTTACTTGTGGAAGTGTAATTTGCAGGCCTGGCAACCCTTGGCGATGGTATCGCCCAGGTCAAGGGTCAGGCCCATGGCTTCGGCGATGCCGCGGTCGCCATCCATGGCCATGTCACAAAGCAACGCGCAGGTTTCATCGCTGAAGCCCAGCTTCTGCCAAGCGCTGACCAGCGCGCAGTAATGGAAGTCGACGGTCACATTGCCCGCATCGGCATTGATATCGCTCATGTGGAAGCTCTGCGGGCCCACCTTGTTTTCGTCACCCAGAAACGCATCCTTAAAATCGACGCAGCTGGAGGGATCGGCGCACTGCTTGCGGAAATTGTTGCCGTGAATCACACCGCAGCGCTTGATGGCACGGCGGATGATCGGCTCGGCATCGATGCCTGCCTTTACCATTTCATCATAGATTAGGCCCATCCAGGTGGCGCGGTGCTCGATCTGCGAGCGGTTAACAGTTACGATTTCCGCCACGGGGTTTGCGTTGTTCTGGATCATGGAAACCCTCCTCAATCAATTGTACGGCGCTTCGTTCCAGCAGGTAGGCATTGGCCAGATGCCAGCCAGCCGCATTGATTGGGCCAAAAGGCGTGCGCAAAACAACCCGACGTGCTCACGTCGCTGTGAGAGCCATATGCTCTGCCGCGTGCGAAGGATGCGTGAACCGCTGCGCGTCCTTGCGCCTCCCGCCCTTTTGTGAATCCGAAACGCCATGGTGTCCAGTTGTCTGGACTACCATTGCCATGCCCGTAGTATATCATTGGTCGACCAGCATGTCAACAGAGAGTTTTCAAAAATCGGTGGACGGGAAGGAATGCCTATGATACTGGATTGGGAAAGACCGCCGGCTCCAAAGACGGAGATGGCGGCCTTTGGTATGGAATATGCTTATATCTTTAATACAATTGGGGGTGGGTGCACTCTGAAACGGGGAATCGTGTAATGGTTAAGGCAGTTTCCAACTCCCCTCAAAGTCATGCCACCGCAAACGGTGGTGGCTTCTTGGCTGCTTGCACAGGGTTTTGGCTCGGGGAATCTGGAAATATCATCTGACGACTACCCGCTTGGCGCTTGCTCCCTGCAAATGTGCGCAAAATTCTTGACATGACCATATCGCGTTCTTTGTGTAGTTGATTATACGGAGGATAGCATAAGTCTGCATAGTCCCTTTCACGCTCTAGATGCCTTTCAAATTGTCTGACTATACTCTGGGCTGCAAGAACAGCGACAATGCTTATACCAGATTTCTTCCCCCTACCATCCGGATTTCTACATCGGCGGGCGGCCTTCTTACGTGGGTGCGATATTGACACGTCGAGATATCGGCAGTATAATTCGCATATGGGATACGCTTGTAACTGAATTTTACAGATTGTTACCGATGCGTTTGACGTTGTATGAACGACCGACAGCATATCGGTTTTTTGGTTCTTTGTCAAATGTTGGGGTAATGGTCAGCGGCCAGTAGAATACGAGCGTGAAAGTTACGGAAATTGCGAAAACCAAAGGCAACCCGTTTCAACGTTTTGGAACCATTGTTGCATCCCTCCGTAAAACCGTTTGAAACGCGGAGATCAAAGGCGTTGAGGATATAAGGCTTCCAGTTGCGCAGCATTCTTGCACAGGCCTTGAACTCAGGGATAGCGAGAAGCCGCTGAGCTTCCAGCCAGTCGTGAAGCCGTTGAGCACCAACCGTACTGTCTGGTGAAGCCATAAACTGATAGAACGTTTCCTTGAGGGCATAGGCTTGATGCAAAGAATCAGAGAAGCCCAACATAACCGAAACAGCCTGCCGATCCTCCTCACTAAGCTTGTCATGATGTGCCAGAAGCAACTTTCTGGAACGTTTAAAGTATTTTCTGGTTTCAGGCTTGAGTGACTTCTGCAGCTTTCTGCGAACATCATCCATGGCCCATGTGCAGTAACGTACAACATGGAAACGGTCAATGACAATCTTTGCGTAGGGAAGGAAAGCCCTCACGACATCGCGAAATCCCCTGTTCATATCCATCACAACGGCTTTCACTTCGTTTCGGTTGGGGAAACGCTTGAGATAATCCTGCACAGTGCTCGTGTGTCTGCTGGGCAGAATATCAAAAACCTTGTGTTGTAAAGGCGCGGTCAGAATGCACTGGAACTTCTCGCCATCGACATTTCCCTTGAATTCGTCCAGTGACAGCACTTCCGGCAGCAGTCGTGGCGGTGTCTGGGGCTGCAGCCCCAGACACCGTGCGACCCCGCTGACAGTCGTGCCTGTTTGCCGCGCTATATCCTTCATGCTTTGGCGCGTATGAAGGCAATCCATAATGGCTATGGCCACGCGGCTCGTGAAGCGTTGATATCTCCCAGCGAAGCTACAAAGCTCTGCAAAGCGTTTGTTACAGCATGGGCATTGATAGCGGCGCCTTCGGTAGCGGAGAATCGTTCGTTTGTTTTGAATCGATAGATCAACGATCTGTCGCTCCCTGTAATCATGCACAGTTGCGGTTTCTGTACCGCAAACTGGGCATATATGCGTTCTTCGAGGCATCGTAATCACGAGTTTATGTGCCGAGTCGCTTACTGTATAGTCTTCTATGATCACGTCTTCCATGCCCAGTATTTTTGAGGTATAATCTGTTGTAGACAAAGCGTTCCCCTCCTGGTAGCTGTTGTTCTTTGCAGCTCAATTCTACCAGCTGGCTGACGCTTTGTCCTTTGTTTACCCCAACATTTATTATAGAGCCGGTTTTTTTATGATTATCGCCTGCCTGCCGCCCATCGGGGAGCCTTAACTGCTCATTGTGCAAACCTGCCTGATATG
>Ga0351874_1071_pt2 | contig 22400 bp, 15 predicted proteins | sample BONcelFGM3001C13_FD_206790 | JGI IMG/M metagenome (GOLD analysis project Ga0351874, IMG submission 206790) | Enriched cells from coal bed in the Powder River Basin, Montana, United States - BONCAT cells FGM rep3 HSBNCT.FGM.300.1.C13 ...
AACAGGCGCTTGTCGCCCGGCGTGCGCGAGGTCACGGACTGCGAGTGGGTGAGCGATGTGATGGCGATGGATTTCATACCCCGTTTGGCGCATTCCTCGGCCATTTCCACGGGCGCGGCGTTGCGCCCGCTCTGGGACATGACGATGAGCAGGTCGCGGCTCTCCACGTCGTGTACGCTGAGCAGGGCCGCGGCATACCCGGGCAGACGTTCCAGGGTGCCGCTTTTGCGCCCGCCCTCGTGCATCATAAGGTTTCCTTCGAGCAGCGGCATGACCGGGCCGAACCCCCCGGCGCGCTGGTACATTTCCGTGGCCATGAGGTGTGAGTGGCCTGTGCCGAAGGGGCGGATAATGCCGTCGTTGCGCATGGTGTCGGCCACAAGCGCGGCGGCCTGCTGGATGTTGTCCATCTGCGTGTCCTGGATGTATTTGAGGTTATCATTCACTTTTTGAATATAAGCATCAAGCATGGCTGGTCTCCCTGTGAAAGTGAACCCGCCGGGGGCGGGCGCATTGTTAACGCATGCTATTTTAGCATCGCGCGCCGGGTAAGGCAAAGGGTATGGATGCAGGATGCGATTAAATATCGGTGTGGAGGCTGAGGCAGTGGTCGCCGAAGCAGGGCGCTGGCAGGGTGTGCGGCACGGTGGCGCGCCAGGCGGCCAGGGCCGCCGAATATTCCTGGCTCCAGGCGCAGCCGCAGTCCATGTCGCGCCGGTGGAAGCAGGGGTACATGCGCCCGTCCGCGTCCACCACCAGGGCGTTGCCGCTCATGGCGCAGCGGGGCGGGCCGATTTTATCGCCATTGTACGCGGCGTGCATGAGCTTGAGGTAGGCGTCGTATCCATAATTGCGCGCCCAGGGGCGCAGCATGGTATAGATGCGGCCCCATTCAAACCCGTCCACGGTGCGCATGCTGAGATCCTGCTCGCACGTGTGCCCGGCGGGGATGTACGCGGGCTGGAACATGATGGGCGCCAGGTAGTCGCGCGCGAATTCCATGGCGTCGGGGATGCGCCCGTAGGTTTTTTTGCTGAAACAGAAAATAAAGGAAAAGGGCATGCGCGAGTGCTCGGCGAGCAGGTTGGCGGCGCGGCGCTCCACGAGGTCAAAACGGGACAGGGTGACCACGGTGGCGCCCAGGCCTTTATCTGACAATTCCAGAACCAGGTCCTTTGTGAGCAGGGAGCCGTTGGTGAGGAGCACGGTTTCCAGGCTGAAGCGCGAGGCAGCGTCCACGAGTTCTGGCAGGTCGGGTCGCAGCGTGGGCTCGCCGCCCGTAAGCACGATGGTGCGCAGCCCGGACAAGCGGAGTTTTTCAAGCAGATCAATAACCTGCTCCGTGTCCGGGGCGTCGGCCATGGTGCGGTCCGGCTCTGTGTTGTAAAAGCAATGCTCGCACGTGTCGCGCCGGTTGCAGGCGGTGGTGAGCACGAGAAATGCGGTGTGCGGGTAGTACAAGTCCCGGTTCCCTCCAGGTGGCGACAAGTTGCTATACGGTAAACCGGCGAACGGTTGTCATTTATTATAAGCAAGAGCGGGAAATGTTACATACTGCGGAAATACTTGTATACCAGCGGGGCGAAGGCCACGCCCGCGAGGCCCACGGCAAGGAAGGGCATGCTGAATCCCGGAATCACGCCGGCCAGAAGGGAGCCGCACATCATGCCGCCCATGCGCATCATGTCGCGCATGCCCACGGGCGCGCCCACGCGTTTTGCCGGGAACAGGCGCGCCACGGCCACGTCCAGGTACAGCAGGAATATGCCGTCGCCCACGGCGTGCAGCACGCGCAGTGCAATCACGGGCCAAAACGAGTGTACGAAAAACAGGGCCGCGTTGAATGCCCCGGACAGGGCAAACCCCAGGGCCAGCAGCCCGTCGCTGCGCTGCGCGCGGTCCGACACCAGGCCCGTTATCAGGGATGACGGCACAATGGCCAGTCCCACGCACAGGAAAACCACGCCAATGCGCGCTTCGGGGATTCCGCAGTTGTATTTAAGGAACAGGGCGTAGCACACATTCTCCACGCCGAAATGCAGGGCGAACACGAAGATGGTGAGGTACAGGAACCGGGCGCGCGGGTTGCGCAGGTCGCGCACGTAGTCGGCCGCGCGCACCGGGGCCACGGCCGCGTCCGGCGCAGCGCGCATGAGCAGGGCAAAGGGCAGCAGCACCAGGGCCGACGCCAGGAACAGGGCGGGCATGCCGCGCCCCGCGCCCAGGATGAAGCTGCCCGCCATGGGGCCCGCGCCATAGCCCAGGGCATTCAGAGAATTAAACAGGGCCAGCTTCACGCCCTTGCGCGTGTCACCCAGGGATTTGAAATACAGGGACGCCGCGCTGATGGTGTACATGGTCACGCCCGTGCCGATGCCCATAAAGCAAAGAAACAGGCTTTGAAAAGAATCCGCGCCGCGCAGCGCCCAGATGGATGCGCTCAGCACCAACAGCCCGGCCATGGCCGCGGTGCGCGGCGAGAACCGGTCGCTCATCATGCCGAACGGCACGCTCATCACCAGCATGGACATGGGGTACACCGCGATGATCATGCCGATGCCGCTCTGGCCCAGGCCCAGGTTTTGCAGGTGCAGGGGGGCAAACGCATAAAACAGGCGGAACCCGAAAGCAAATCCGAAAAATACAAACGAAGGAATAATGTACCGCGCCGGGCCTTTCATTGTAACCGCCTCATGGTTGCCCTGTTATTCCATTTCCGCTTACAGAACAAACAGGATTTTCACAGTTTCCTTTTTCGTCATTAATCATTGCTTCCTCATATTTCGTATCACAAACAGAGGCTTCATATTAATATAGTGCCGCAGTATGCATGCGTGTGGGGTGCGCCAAAATTAGCGCACGATTGCGGTATGAATATTGGTCATTCTGTTCCGCATCTGGTATAATCGTATGTTTGTAGCGGCATGATAGCGGGTGGGTTATCCCGAAAATGAGACAGGGAGCAGAAATCTCAAATGGATATCGCAGTAATCGGAACCGGATATGTGGGCCTTGTTACGGGGGCTGTGTTCGCCGAGCTGGGCAACCACGTGATTTGCGTTGATAAAATGCCCGAGCGCATCGAAATGCTCATGGGCCTGAAAATGCCGTTCTTCGAGCCCGGCCTGCGCGAGATGGTGGAGCGCAACATGGAAGACGGGCGCCTGCAGTTCAGCACGGACACGGGCCATGCCGTCAAATCTTCGGAAATTATATTCATCGCCGTGGGCACGCCGCCAAAGGAAACAGGGGAAACCGATCTGAGCCAGGTGGAGTCCGCGGCCGCTGAAATTGGCAAAAATTATAATGATTACAAGATAATAGTTAATAAGAGTACAGTTCCCGTGGGCACGGGCGACCTGGTGCGCGAGATTATTCAACAGCACAAGCCGCCCGAGCTGGACATTCACGTGGTGAGCAATCCCGAGTTCCTGTCCGAAGGCTCGGCCGTGGCCGACGCCCTGAACCCGGATCGGATTGTGATCGGCGCGCCCAACCAGCAGGTGGCCATGAAGCTCATTGAACTGTACAGCATTTTGGAAAAGCCCATGATCATCACGAGCGTGCGCAGCGCCGAGATGATCAAGTACGCGTCCAACGCGTTTCTGGCCACCAAAGTGTCGTTCATTAATTCCGTGGCCAACCTGTGCGAAACCGTGGGCGCGGACGTGGATGAAGTGCGCCGGGGCATGGGCCTGGACGAACGCATCGGCCCCAAGTTCCTGCGCGCGGGCGTGGGCTACGGCGGCTCGTGTTTCCCCAAGGACACGGAGTCGCTGCTCAACGTGTCGCGCTCGTACGGCGCGGGCATGCAGATTCTCGAAGGCACCATCGCTGTGAACAAGATGCAGCCGGTGCTGTTCGTCAACAAGCTGGAGAGCGTGTTCGGGTCCCTGGACGGCAAACTCATCGGTGTGTTGGGCCTGTCCTTCAAGCCCAACACCGACGATATCCGCGAGGCCAGCGCCCTGTATATCATCGACCTGCTGCACAAGCGCGGCGCCCGGGTTCAGGTGTACGACCCCATGGCCATGGACAATGTGCGGCGCAGCGGGGTGAACGTCACGTTCTGCGAAGATGAGTACGACGCGGCCGCGGGAACCGATGCGGTGCTGGTGCTCACCGAGTGGAACCGGTTCCGCCAGTTGAACTTTTCGCGGCTCAAGCGCGTGATGGCGGGCGCGCACCTGTTTGACGGCCGCAACATCTACGACCCTGCGGTGGTCCGGCGTTACGGACTTTCGTATCACGGCGTGGGGCGCCAGTCCGTGCTTCTGGAAAATTCCTGACGCGGCCTGCGCCGCGGGGTGGACCGGAAAGGGATTTTATGCCGTTTCAATCCCATGGTGATCCGCCCGGGGGCGATCCCCGCATCGCGCAGGCCGAGCGCAAGGCTGCGTTTATTCCCCATTTGCTTGAAGGCAACCAGGCCATGGCCGACCGCGAGTACGCGGCCGCCATTGAGCTTTATAAAAAAGCCATCCAGATGCATCCCGAATTCCATCTGGGCTACGCGCGCATCGGCGACGCCTATTACAAGATGGAGTGTTACGCCGAAGCCACGGCCGTGTACAAGCGCGCCCTGGAATTGAATCCCGCGCAGGTGGATGTGCTGTACCGGCTCGCCAAGTGCTACAAGGCGCGCAATATGGACATTCAGGCCGAGGCTGCTTTTGATACGGCGCGCGCAATGGATACCCAGGGCGCGTACACCGAGCGTATCCAGGAGAATGTCGCCAGCCTCAAGGATCGCGATGCGCGGGCCGGGCGCGGCGCGGGCCTGTTCTCAACCCTGGGCCGCACCCTGGTGCTCATGGCCACACGCCCGCGCCTGCTGCTGCCCTTTGCTCTGCTCTACGCCCTTACGGTGACGCTGACCGTGGCGCTGAACTTTATTCTGCTCGGCGGCCCCGCGGCGCACGCCCCGAAATTTTCTCTGGAGAACCAGACGTCTTTCCTGTACTACTTCATCCTGGGCGCCGCAACGTTCCTGATTAATGTGCCGTTTGTGGCGTCGGCCATGGTCACGGTGCGCGATTTGTACGACGGCAAAGAGGATTCCTTCACAGACACCCTGAAGTATTCCTACACCCGGCTGCCGTCCATGATCGGCGTCACTCTGCTGAGCGTGTTTTTGTTGGGCGGCGCGGGCCTTGGCGCGCTTGTGGCCGTGGCCCTTCTGGCGCTGCCCTATACGCCACCCGCGGCGCGCGTTTACCTGGACTTCGCGCCCCTTGCCGCCATGGCGATTTTCGCCCCTCTTTTTTCGTACTCGTATCAGTTTATTCTCATTGACCGTAAAAACTTCGACGATTCCATCAGCGCATCGTTCCGGCTCGGAATCCGGCGTTATATCAGGACCGCGCTGCTGCTGTGCGTGTGCGGCCTGCCCCTGCTGGCGCTCATCCGTTATTCCCTGTCATGGCACTTTGCCGGCCAGATTGTGCTGGGCCTGCTGCGCGTGCCCCTGCTGTGTTTCGGCGTAGTGGCGCTCACCGTATTTTTTCAGGAAGCCACGGGCCGCAAATATCAGGGCAAGGGCCAGCCTGACGCTTCGGCGCAAAAGCACAGGCGCCACAATAGCAAACACCGGGATTTCGAGCAACACCCGGATGGCATTGAAGACACGGACGTGAGCATTGAAGATTTCATTGTGCCGGAATTGCCTGCGCCTCCTGCCCCTTCGCACCACACGCCTGCCGCGCCGGACATCGCCGAGCATGCGATTCCAGACCCCGATATTCCTGAAGATCTGATCCTCGAAGAACATGTGGAAATGCCCGATCATCTGCGCCATATCGATTTGTCCCACCCCCTGGACCCCGAAGACTCGGAACCGGGCGTATAGCGCAGCGCGTTTCCGATCTGCAATTGAGCTGCGATTCCGTGCCCAGCCTGTAGCGCGCCGTAACAAATCTCCTTATAATTCAATGATTATGCGCACGTGTGCGCTTTATCGAGCGGAGGTTTATCCATGAAAAGACAGTTCCGGTATTTGGCCGCAGCGGTGGTGTCCGCAGTTTTCGCGATGCTGCTGCAGGCGGCGCCCGCGCGCGCAGCCGGCGCCCTGGACAAGGCGGACGGCATCTACGTGCTCACCCTCGAAGGCTCGCATTACGACATGGGCTTTCAGCAGGGCTCGCTGCTCAAGGATGAAATAACACTGGTTTACAAGGAATATCTGTACAAGAAGGTTTTCGAAGAGTGGACAAAGCAATTCGCGATCCTGGGCAAGGGCGGCCCCAAGGCCTACAGCAACCCCCGGGGCGCGCTTCTGGATCATGCAAAAGCCATGGAGCCGTTCATTCCCGAAGAATTCAAGGAAGAGATGCACGGGCTCGCGGACGGCGCCGGGCTCAAGTATGAAGATGTGCTCATCCTCAGCTCGCACGTGGATTATTTCGCTATTCTGTGCTCTACATTTGTGGCGCGCGGAACCCGCACCGCGGACGGCTCACTCATCGAGGGCCGCAACCTGGACTGGGCCAAGGGCGGGCTCAAGGAACTGGACGCATACACCACGGTTGTGGTGCGCAAGCCCGACAAGGGCCGCGCCTTCGCGTCCGTGATTTACCCTGGCATCGTGGGGGATTTGACCACGATCAACGATGCGGGAGTGACCGTGGAACTGAATTTTTCCATGGCCGTGGAAGAGGAGAACGGGGACATCGGAGTGCCCGCGCTCATTCTCGTGCGCATGCTGGCCCAGTATGCGGAAAATGTGGACCAGGCCGAGAAAATCATCCGTGACTCCAAACGCATCGCCGGTTACAACGTTGTGGTTACCGACGGGAAAACAAACCAGGCGCGCCTCATTGAACTGACCGCGAAAACCGTGGACACCCTGGATTTCAACGAGGACGCCCTGTACACCACCAATCATTTCATAACCCCCGCGCTTGCCGGAAAAAACATCGAGGCCGGCAATTTCAGCTCCTCCAGCCCCAGCCCCGAGCGCTATGCGCGGCTTGGCGAACTGCTTGCCGAGCACAACGGCGCTATCACACCTGAAATCGCCCAGGCCATGATGCATGACAATGGGGTCATGGTGTCCGGCACTGTGCAGACCGTGGTGCTGCGCCCCGCCACATTCGATTTCTGGGTCTGGGCCAGGAACCGTGATTTGGGCGATTTTGTGCATTTTAATCTCAAAGACTTCCTGGCCCCTGCGCCCGGTACTGATTAATGTTGTGTTGTTAAGCCGCGCAGCGGGTAAAATCATAAAACATAATGTGTTTTATCGTATTTCGATGATTTGAACCGGATGGGGGCGGCGGTTTTTCGTGCGGTTGAAGAAATCCGAAATCAGGGAAATGCTGTGCGGCTGGCTGCGGCAGGAGGGCGGAGCGCGTGCGGACGAGTCCGCGCAGCTCGCGTTCGCCGTTCTCGTACAACGGGTTTTAAGCCAGGAGCACGGCGGCGGCGGGAATCCGCTGCTGAGCCTGTGCGCGCCAGGCGCCCCGGCTGCGGACATGGCCGCCAGCGCGTTCCGTATCAAGCGTTACCTTATCTCCGAAATTACGGGCAGATTTCCGGACGAACCCCTGGCCGCGCAGCGCATCGCCGACACCGTGGATGATCTGCTTCTGGACGCTTTGAAATATCCCACAGATCAGGATGTTCCGTCTTTTATAAGCAACCGGGAATATTTCCAGTATGTTGTGGATAATGCCCTGGAAAGTATTTTTCTGGTGGATGAACAGGGGGTTATCCTGTCCACGAATCCGGCAGTGACGCCCATGCTCGGTTACGAGCCCTCGGATACTCTTGGTGCGCCCATTGAGATGTTTCTGGACGAAAAAAACGCCGAGGAAGCGCGCCGCACCCTGGATGCGGTTTTTAAGGGCCAGGATATGCTCATGCCCGTGGAACTGGAAGTTATCCACAAGAGCGGCGGGCGGCGCATCATTGAATATAACGTCAAGCTGCTGGAGATTCCGGGCGGGCGGCGCGTGGCCCAGTGCGTGGCGCGCGACATTACCGTGCAGCACTCGCTCGGCCTGGAATTGCAGCGCGAGCGCGACAAGTTGAACCTCATTCTGCACAGCATTGGCGCGGGTCTGGCCATGGTGGACCTGGAATATAACGTCACCTGGATAAATGAAACCGCGCGCGAATGGTTTCCGGCTCATGCGGGCGGCGACACGGTGCCGTGCCACATGCTGTTTTTCGGCAGGCAAACCCCGTGCCGCGATTGCGTATTCACAAAGGCGCTGCAAAATCGCGCTCCGGCCCAGACTGAAAAATTCGTGGCCGGCGCCAGTGATCGCCACGCCGGGTGCTATTATCTGTTTTCCGCAGCGCCGCTTTTCGATGATAAAGGCCGCATTACGCACATTCTCGAGATGGTTCAGGATGTGACCCAGCCGCATATCACCCACGAAAAGGCGCATTTCTGGCACGAGTTTTTCACCAAAGTTGTGCATAATGCGCCCGTGGGCATTGTGACCCTGGAGCCCACCGGCAATGTGCTCACATGGAACCGCTATATGGAGCAGACATACGCCATCCCTTCATCCGAGGTCGTGGGCCGCAACCTGTTTGATGTTTTCCCAAGCATGCAGGATGAAGGGTTCGATGACTGGATCCGCCGGGTGATGGAGGAGCGGGAACCCATCATGGAGTTTGACTGGCGGCATGAGACCATCAACATGGGCACGCGCCTCATCGAAGTCATGCTCTATCCGCTTCTGGACGAAGCCGGCGAACTCGTGGGCGTGGCTTATATCAATAATGACGTGACGGACAGGCGCCACATGCAGGAGGAACTTCACCAGGCGCGCGACTTCCTGGGCAGCATGTTTGACGCGGTCACGGATTATGTTTTTGTGGTGGGCATGGACGGCACCATCCTGGATGTAAACCGCGCCACCGAGGAAATATTCCACTACAGCGCGCGGGAACTCAAAGGCCGGCCCTGGAGTACTCTGTACCGCAATCCCCGCGAGTGCGATGTGCTGATCAACAGTCTCAAGCGCAAGTCGCGCGTGGATTATATGGAACTGGAGCTTGTGGAAAAAGACGGGGGTGTGCGGCACGTGATCCAGTCCGCGGCCACTATCGCCAATTTTCGCGGCGAACCCGACGCCCTGGCTGTTATCGGCAAAGATATTACGGATTTCAAGGATATGCAGGAGCGCATGCTGCGCGTGCAGCGGTTGAATGCGCTCGGGGAACTGGCCATGGGCGTGGCCCACGATTTCAACAACCTGCTGGCTGTGATTCTGGGCCGGTCCCAGCTCATGCTCAAGCAGAGCCAGGATCCGGCCATCGCCAAGGGGCTTGAAGTGGTGCAGCGCGCCGCACGCCACGGCGCGGAAACCGTGAAGCGCATCCAGAGTTTCGCCCGCCGCCGCTCGGGCCTGGACCAGTTTGAAGAAGTGGACCTGGGGCACATGCTGTCCGAGGCCATGGAATTTACGCGCACCCGGTGGAAAAACGACATGAAACGCGCCGGCCATTCCATTGAGCTTGAAATAAAGACTGCACAAAAATGTATGCTTATGGGCAACCCGCCGGAGCTTATCGAGGTGTTCACGAATATGATTTTCAATGCCGTGGACGCCATGCCCGAGGGCGGCCGCCTCACCCTGTCATCCACATGTGAGGGCGGCAATGTTGTCGCCTCTATTTCGGACACGGGCACGGGCATGATTCCTGATGTGAGCCGCCGCGTGTTCGACCCGTTTTTCACCACCAAAGGCATGCAGGGAACCGGCCTGGGCCTGAGCGTGTCCTACGGCATTGTGGAGCGCCACGGCGGAACCATTGAAGTGGACTCGGAGCCTGGGCGCGGCACCACGTTCCGCGTGGTGCTGCTCACGCGCGACGCGTACATCAAGCGCAGCGCCCGCTCCCGGGCAAATCACCCGGGCCCGCGCATTCTGGTGGTCGACGACGACACGGATGTGCTGGACCTCATCGTTGAGATTTTGCGCTCCAGCGACTATGAGGTCACTGCGGCGCCCAGCGGACGCGAGGCCGCGGACCTTCTCGAACGCAGGACGTTCGATATTGTGTACACGGACATGCGCATGCCCGACGTGGACGGGTGGGGCGTGGTGCGCGCCGCGCGTGCGCACAACCCGGATGTGTTTGTGGTGCTCGTGACGGCCTGGGCCGGGCAGGTGAGTGACGAGGAAATCAAAAATCACGGCGTGAATGCGCTCATTGCAAAGCCGTTCCAGGAATCGGATATTCTTGAGTTGATTGCCGGCGCGGAAATGCAGACCGGCGACTGATCGGCTTGCAAACACTTTTTTACATTGAACAGACGAATAGTCGCGGTTGAATCAGTCCAGCGTTTTGGGGCCTGGGGCGGATTCGAGCGGAGGCGGGGGCGGCTGCGGGGCCTGGGGCTCCGGCATCCTGTATATGGATGGCAGGATGTGCTGGGTGGGGGTTTCGAGGCTTTCAAAAGATGTGGGGCCGGCCACGCCGCGTATCATGATGATGTCCCCGGATTTGAATTGCGTGATGTCGCCTTCTGTCACACTGAAATAGACGTATGTTTTGGTGCTCATATTGACTTTGGCTTTGAGGCAGCGCCACAGGCCGTCGCACACGTGAACCACGTCGCCCGGAAGCATCCCCGTGTAGAACCCGAAGTAGGCCATGAATGTGTTGGCCGAGGGAATGACATCAATGTGGCCTGTGATGCCGTATGCGCTGGATGGGTCTTTGAGCATGCGCACCGGTTCGAGTTTGTAGCCGATTTTTTCCGGGGAGTTGACTTCAAAATTTTTTGGCCGCGCCAGGTTGTCCGAGGCGATTTCCACAAGCACCCCCTGGGGCATGGTGCTCGGGTGCTCGCCCACGATGCGCGCTTTGATGAGCTTGCCGCTGAACCAGGACACGCGCATGCGCGCGATGGCGTTGTCCTTGTACAAAATGTAGTAGGTGTCCGTCATGGTGAGGATGTCTTCCTTTTCCATGACGTAGAGCAGCATCACGCCGTCGTTGAACACCATGTCCAGGCGGGCCTGAGTGATGACTTTGTAAGGGCGGGGGGCGCGGTCCGTGAGGCGGTAATCCTGGGCTGCGCGCGCATGCACGGCCGGAATCCAGGCCAGGACTGCGGCCAGGCAGAGGATGTGGATTGGTTTCATACGGCTCATCGCTTTGCGCGCCTTTTCCTGTTTTGCGCTGCGCCGGTCTTGCTCCGGCTTTGTCACGGCCTTCATTTTATCATAATCGCATTGTTTTTATAAGAGCCTGGCATGCGCGGGCAGACACAAAAAAACCGGCGCATCCGGCGCCGGTCTTTTGTTTGTATTGATATTTTTCAATCTAATAAGCCATGCACGCAGAGAAGAACGCATCCCAGATGCAGTTGGCGTCGGCCTCGCATGCGATTTCCGTGCTGAAGCCGGTGCAACTGTCCGCGCAGTCCCCGAGGCCGGTATCCCACGAGCAGGCCGCGTATGTCTCACAGGATGTCTGGTCCGTGTAAGAGACGCAGTCCAGGAAGATGTGATCCATGCACGTGGTTGTGCCGCTGTCCCAGTCGCATAATACGGAGCTGTCGCAGTCGGTCTGGTCAATGTAGCTGGAGCAGGCCGCGAATTCGCACACGGGAACGAATGCGTTCCAGGCACAGTCCGTGTCCGCATCGCAGGATGTCTGATCTGCATAGTACGCGCAGTCGAACGGCACGCAGGAAGATCCGTTCCAGAAGCAGTCGTTCAAGGTTTCGCAGGATGTCTGGTCCCCGAACGAGGGGCAGATGACCGCATAGTCATCCGTGATGCTGGCCTGGACCGGCCCGTTTTGCAGGTGGTTCTTGATCCAGGTGGGGGTGGAGACTTCCGAGCCCCAGTCCCCTGTTTTCGTGCCTTCATAGAAGGCCTTGATTTTGGTTGTGGTTGCGCCCGAGCACTTGCTTGTGCACACATTGTCCTGGGGCTGGTAGGGCAGGCAGGTTTCGGACACCACGCCCACGTTTTTAAGCTGTGTGGCGGCATAGTAGCCGTGCCATCCCTGGCGCATGCGCCGGTCAGGTTCGCGCCCGCGCCCGTGCAGCGGAACAGGTCGGATTCGGACAGGTCCACGCTCAGCGACGGGTTGTTCTGCGCAATGCGCACCATGGCTTCGAGGGTGCCGATGGATGCGAACGCCACGCAGCTTCCGCACGACTGCTGGTTCTTGACCGCGGTCATATAGTTGGTTCCGTTATAATTGCGCCAATCCACGGATGAGGGCAGAGCGTCCGCGGCCAGCATGCGTATGCCCGATGCCTGGGCGCGGGGCAGGGCGCGGCCCGTTTCCGTGTCGCGCGTCAACTGACTGGCTGCGATATTCCCAACTGTTTGAGTTCGTCTTCTGTGAATGTGGTGATGGACTTGCCGTTAATGGTGGGGTTGGGGTCAGGAACCCAGTCCGCATCCGGGTCCGCGGCCACGGCTTAGCTGATGATCGTTGCATTGGCTGCGGCCTGGGCCGCGGTCATGGCCGTGCTCCCGGACGGGCTGTTCAGGGCCAGGTCCTGATATGAATCGGCCGACAGATTGCCCCGGTCTGCTGTGCTGCCTCCGCCCCCGCAGCCGTTTATGGAAATAATGAGTGCGGAAACCGCGGCGAGCAGGACAAACTTAACAGTGGTTAAACGTGTCATAAATCGGCAAGTCTCTTCGTAGCGTAGTTGTTGGCCAAGCGTTCGGAATGATTTATTGTGTGCTGGTGTGCAATGAAACCAACGAACTGCCCATTCTAAACATTTTTCGGAATGATGCCACGGGTAAACACCCATTGTGAGCAGAATCACACGGATGCGGATCGCATTCGGATAACCATTTTATTTCCTATTTTCGCGGCACAGTTGTTATAATAGTTCCTTATGAGTTTATGGGAGAGTTTATGGCGGACATGATTCCGGACAACACAGCGGGTCAGGCTCTGGACGCAACGGGTGTGCTGCGTTGCGCGGATTGCGGCGGCGCATTGCAGTGCGGCGGCGAACAGGTGGCATGCAGCGCCTGCGGCGGTTCGTGGCCCGTGCGCCACGGCATTCCGTTTTTCGATGACGGCTCTCCATACTGGGGCGAAATTCCCCAGGAAAACATGCAGCAGGTGGTGGCGCTTGCGCGCGGCGGAGACTGGCGCGGCGTGGAATCTTACCTAGATGAAAATTTTCCCAAGCGCAAAACTTTTGTTTACGGCGACGCGCGCGCGGACTGGCGGTTTCTGTTGCCGGTTGAGCCAGGGTGGCGCGTGCTCGAACTCGGCTGCGGCTGGGGCACCCACACCATGGCCCTTGCGCGCAACGGCGCCGAGGTCTTTTCTCAGGACGCCACGGCCGAGCGCGTGGAGTTTCTGCGCCACTGGTCCCGGCGCCAGGGCTGCGGCAATGTGCACCCCATTGTGTGCCGCGCGCCGCGCCTGCCCTATGCCGAAGAGTCGTTCGACCTCGTGGTCATGAACGGGTTCCTGGAATGGGTGGCCTGCGCGTATCCGGACAACATTAACCCCCGCCAGGCGCAAATCCAGTTTCTTGAAAGCATCCGCAAACTGCTCAAACCCGGCGGATATATTTATGTGGGCATCGAAAACCGCATCGCCAACCAGTACTTCCGCGGCAGCCTGGATCACAGCGGATTCAAGTACACGAGCCTCATGCCGCGCGCCGTGGCAAACTGGTACTGCCGCCGCAAAAAGGGCCAGGGTTATCGCGAGTACACGTACACGCGCCGCGGCTATGACAAACTCGTTGCGCGCGCAGGCTATTCCAACATGCGTTTTTTCGTTCCCATTCCTTCCTACAACGTGCCCGAAACCATTGTCCCGTTCCAGGACATGCCACGCGCCATGCGCTATTTCAAGGAATCACGGGGCGGCGCGCAGCACGGCATCAAGAAACTGCTCGCCAAACTCGTGTCTGTACCGGGGTTCATGCAGATTTACCGCCAGATCGTTTTCAGCTTCCTGTTCACAGCTCAGAAACCCAAATAACCGCACCCCCGGGCGCTGCGAGGGCTGGCGCGGCGCTTTGCCTTGTGCTTTCATTTGGATTTCGTTCATTTTCCAGTCATAATAAGCCCTGTGTAAATCACTCGGGAGCAAGGTTCTTTTTGAATGAAAGGCGACATGTTCAATATCGGGTTGGCGCAATGTTTTCGCATGAATTCACGCCACACACAGCAGGTGCGGAAATTCTTTATGCTAAAAAGAATTTCGCGGAATAGAAACATTTACTGGACTGGAACAGGATGAAGATCCTTTTTGTATGCGGCATATATCCTCCGGACGCGGGCGGCCCGGCCCTGTACGCCCGGCGCATGGCGCGCGAGATGGTGCGCATGGGCCATGAGGTGCGCGTGATAACGTTATCGGATGAGGGCGGGGTCGAGGATGACGGCGGTGTGCGCGTGACCCGCCTGCCGCGGCCCGGCGTGCGCGTGCACGCGCGCTCCCTGCGCACCTGGCGCGAGGTGGTGCGCCAGGCCCCCTGGGCCGACCTGGTCTACGATAACGGCTGCCCCTGGGACACAGGGTTTCCCGTGCTCTGGGGCCGGCCCCTGTTCCGCAGGCCCATTGTTGTGAAAATCACGGGCGACATCCCCTGGGAATTTCTCCGCATCCGCCGCCTTATAGACCACAGCCTGGATGAGTTCCAGACACATAAATATCCGCCCCTGTTCAACCTCCTGCGCTGGACCCAGCACTACGTGGTGCGCCACGTGAACCGTGTCATCACTCCCAGCCAGTACCTCAAAAAGCTCGCCGTGGGCTGGGGTGCGCCCGACAATAAAGTGCAGGTCATTTTGAACGCACTGGACGCGCCCGATATCCCCGCGGACGCCGCGGACATGAATCTCCGCGTGCCGCAGGATACGTTTAAACTCATCACCGTGGCCCGGCTCGTGCCGCACAAGGGCGTGGACCGCATTATCAACGTGGTCGCGGATTTGCCCGGCACATCTCTGATCGTGGTGGGCGACGGCCAGGAACTCGATAACCTCAAACAGCAGGCCCGGGCCATGGGCGTGGCCGATCGCGTGGCTTTCACCGGCCGCCAGCCCCATGCCGATGTAATGCGCCTTCTGAGCCGCTGCGACCTTTTTGTGCTCAACACCGAGTACGAGGGCCTGCCCCACAGCATTCTCGAAGCCTTTGCCGCGGGACTGCCCGTGGTTACGACCGACATATGCGGCAACCCCGAAGTGGTGCAACACGGCCACAACGGGTTCCTGGTCCCTGTTCGAGACGATGCGGCCCTGCGCGACCGAGTGCGCGACATCATGAACGACGCATCTTTGCGCGACACTTTCGTGCAGCGCTCGCGCGAGAAATTGAAGGACTTCTCCTGGCAAAGGCTATACAATAGTACCATGGCGCTTTTTGAAGACGTGATCCGCAGCGCGGGGGGCCGCCCGTGAACATAGCCAAAGTTTCCCGCTATGCCCTGCAGTGCTGGCGCCGCGGCGGCGTTCCCGGCATGATTAACATGGCCCGCGGCTACACCACCATCCGCTCCGAGCCCGATATCGTCAAATACCACCCCTTGAGCATCATCATCGAGCCCACCACCCGCTGCAACCTGGACTGCCTCATGTGCGACCCGGCCCTGCGCAGCCGCACAAAACAGCAGATGACTATCGCACAGTTCCATCATATCGCCGGTCAGTTTCCGCACCTGCAGAAACTCGCCATCCAGGGCGTGGGCGAGCCGCTCATGAATCCCGATTTTTTTGACATGGTCGATTATGCCAAGTCCAAAAAAATATTCGTGTATTTCAACACAAACGCCTGCCTGCTGAACGAGAAGAATTGCGGCAGGCTCATTGCCGCGGGCCCCGATGAAGTGCGCATCTCCATAGATGGCGCAACAAAAGAAACCTATGAACACTTCCGCTGCGGCGCGGTCTTTGAAAAAGTTATCGAAAACCTGACCCGGTTCACGGCGCTCGCCTCGGATTCCATTCACATCGGCGTGTGGTTCCTGGCCATGAAAGAGAATATCAACGAACTGCCGCAAATGCCCGAACTCGTGAGCCGCGCGGGCGTGAAAAATCTGTATATCCAGAACCTGCACTCCTGGGGCAAGGACGAACTGTCCAAATCCGTGGTCCAGGACATGGGCATCAACAGGGGCGGATTCGCGGAAATCATCGCGCAGACAGAAACCCAGGCAGCGGTCCACGGAGTGACACTCAACAAGGTCTCGGATTTCAGCGGCCAGCAGACCGAACGCGGCTGCCAGTGGCCCTGGTTCTCAACCTACATCAGCGTGGAAGGCTGCGTGACCCCGTGTTGCGTGCAGGGCTCTAACCCGGATATCATCAATTTTGGAAATATTTTTGAAACGCCATTTGCCGAAATATGGAATAATAAGAAATACCAGGCGTTCCGCCGCGCTTTAAAGAGCGATTCCCCGCCAAAAATCTGCCTCGGGTGCCCGGCGTACGGCACAAGAATCCTCATGTGATCGGACATATCATGCCCAACCCGCGCGTCCTGCATATACAAAAAATCAGCGGCATCTACGGCTCCGAGCACCACCTGGGCATGCTGCTGCCCGCCATGGTGCGCCGCAACTTTGATGTTGATTTTTTGATCCTCCATGCGCCGGACCTGGATTTTCCTGATTATTACGAAAAGCACAGGGCAGCGGGCGTGGAAGTCATTCCCACCCCCATCACCTCGCACACGGACTTTTCCGCGTTTGGCGCGGTGCGCGCGGCCGTGGCGCGCGGCCGCTATGATATTGTGCACACCCACCTTATTCACGGTGATCTGTACGGCATTGCGGCCGCGCGCAGCGCGGGCCTGCGCCGTATCATCAGCACCAAGCACGGCTACGACAATTACGAAAAACCCTCACGCCTCTACAAGCTCGACGGATTCGTGTGCCGCGGCGCACAGCGCATCATCACCATTTCCGATGCCCTGCAGGACTATGTGCACAAAGTTGAAAAAATACCCAAGTCACGCATGACAACCGTATATTACGGCATTGAAACCGACCGCATGCTGGCCCAGGCTGAAGCGGCGCCATTTGACCGCGCCGCGCATGGCCTGGCTCCGGATGATTTTCTCATCGCCACCGTGGGCCGCCTGGTGCCGGTCAAAGGACACCCGGCCCTGTTCCAGGCTTTGCAGGGCGTAATCAATGTGCATCCCCAGGCCAGGCTCCTGGTCATCGGCGACGGCCCCCTGCGCGCAGAACTCGAAGGTCGCGTACAAGAACTGGATATCGCCGACAATGTTCAGTTTCTGGGGTTTCGCACGGATGTGCCCGGCATCCTGCGCGCGTGTGACCTGGCCTGCTATCCCACACACGGCGAAGGGTTCGGCCTGGGCGTGGTTGAAGCTCTGCTCCAGGAAACACCGGTCATCGCCAGCCGCGTCATGGCCATCCCCGAACTGGTTTACCACGAGCAGACAGGCTTGCTCGTGCCCCCGCGCAACCCCAACGCCCTGCGCGACGCCATCCTCAAACTCATCGAAGATCCCGACATGCGCCAGGACATGGCCCATCGCGGCCGCCAGATGGTGCTCGAAAATTTCACCGTGGATGTCATGGCCGACCGCACGGAACGCATCTACCGCAATATGCTCAAACATTAAATCCCCTATGCAATCGTTTTTACGGGAATCTGCACAAAAGAACTCTATGCGTTGTCCAGGACATATTGATGATCAAATTGGTTGCGATTTGGATATGGGTTTAGACTGTAATAATCGGCGCAGTGAAATCCGGGGTGTTTTCAGGCAAAAAAAAGTCGAGCCCTTTTAGTATTTTGTGTCTGAGTCGAAGTCGGGCTCGATTGCAACACCAAAGAGGAAATAAACCAGTCAACAATAGTTTACCGCATTACTATTCTTATGTCAACATTTGCTTGAAATAAAAAATCCTTTTGACTGCGGGGTTATTTGCTTTCGTAGTACTTACTATAACAGGTTCGGCGGTCCATTGCCAGTTTTTTGTTCGCTGGTGGAATTTAAAATATTTTTTTCCGGCTGTGCAGCCAGGTACTCCTTGGCCACTATGCCTGCACCGGCCAGGATTCCCATAATTCCCAGAATGAAAAGGAACAGGCCAACACCCCGGATGCTGCGCACCTTGCCGCTTGCATCTTTCATGCGCTGCAGTTCGAGGCTCACTCCCGTGCTAAATAGTGTCTCGAACATGTTTGCCGCAGGGTCCCACAGGCCCACGATATATGCGTCGGAATCCACCAGCGCAATTTTGTCCTCAAGCGCAGGGCGCAATCGCTGCGGATTGAGCGGCTTGCCTTCGGGGCCGGCAAGCTCCACCGTCTCCACGATTGCTCCGTCCTTGTCATACCGCACAATGAAGGACTCACTCGAAGGGAACTGCGCTCCCCCGGCGCCGTAGCCTGTGTGGACATGATCCCGCACAGGGTCGAACAAAATGCGTTGAGCTGAAAAATTCTTTTCAAATATTGCGTTTTCTGCAGATTTTAGCATGCCGCCCCGTTTGGGCACGGACACATTTCTGAGTGATAAATCCCAGGGGTCCCGGAAGATGAATTGCAGGTCGATGCGCTGCATGCGCTGATTGCCCGAATCCACCACATGGATAAGCCCGTTGGGCAATTGCGCGATGCCCGTGGGGAAATTGAACTGTTCGGGTCCGTTTCCCGGGCTTCCCCCAAGCCGGGCTTCAATCTCCCCATCTGTGTTATATACAAAAACAGCGTGCCCCAGGGTGTCAGCCACGGCAAGCCGCCCGTCCTTGAGAAAAGTCATGGTGAATTGGGTGCTGAAATCTGATTTGCCTATACTGCGCAGCCATTTGCCGTCACTGGATATGACTTCGATTGAGCTGTGATCCGTGTTTGCAACGTAAAGATTGCCGTCTGGCCCGAAAGAATATTCAAGCCGCCCGGACAAAGGCCTGTCCTTTGCCACATGTGACAGGCTCCATTCAAGGTCTCCTTCAGATGTATATTTAGCAATCATTTTTGTCGATGAAATATACACGCCGTCCTTTGTTTCATCCATTTGAACCGGCCGCTCGAGTTTGGGAAACTGTGTCCGCGCCCAAGCGAACAGTCCCACGCCGCTGACAATGAATATCACGGCAACTATGATGAAAATGAAATACTTGGCTCGAAATTCCTTGATAATCGAAGCCAAAGAGTTGTCCGGCTGGTTAGCGCCATTTTTCTTTTTGTGATTGCCCGGCTCATCAGGGGACACAATCTGGGACCGGCGTTGATATTTGAGCAGTTCCGGGTTTATCGCGGGCTGTGCATCGGCCTTTGGCGGTTCGCCAATGCGATGCCCGCACCCTGTGCAAAAGAAGGAGTTTGGCTTAAGCGGTTTTCGACACATGGGGCACAGCGTGTCGCCCTTGCTGTGTTTGCTTCCGCCCTTTTCAGGAGGCATGCTGGACAATAATTATTCCAATTGCGTAAATATATTAGCTTTCCGAAGCAGTTAGTTTGCGGAAATTATGACCGTTTTATCTTGCGCTGACCAGTGTATCTTATATCCGGCAAGTTCTAAAACTTCACGCAAAGGGATGTAATATTTCAAGTCAGCGGTTCTGTAAGATTTTGCTGTTCTTCCAAAATAAATGGGTTTATTGTTCCCAATTATGATGGTCTTATGCAAATTATCAACAATAATAGCCTGTCCATTAGGCCCTGTAATGGTTATTCGATTGGGCTCTATCCTGCTGTTAACACATAGGCCAGAAGCAACTAAATGGTCCATAGATATCATTGTTACACCATATTTATTAACATAAATATCCTTGTTACTGCTATAAACACCTGGTTTTAAAGCAACGCTTGAAAGGCAATCCCAGGCTTTCTTGCCATGTTCTTCAATAACGGATGCAACAGCGGTCTGCTGGGTGGTATCCGTTTGTATTTTTGGCTTATCAGCTTGATTTTTTGCAATATTGTTATCAACAGGAAGTGATTGGCCAGGTTCTTTTACCACGGATATTTGAGCGGGTGATTGTGTATTGGCATCATTACTATCTGTGTTAACTGTGTCCGCGAAAGTAACTTGAGCGACGCTTTCATATTCTAGTTTAAGGTCTTTTTCAGTCTCTTCAAATGTAACTACTGCAACACTATCGAATTGCACATTTATATCTATTTCCTCAGAATGAATTGGTTCAACCGTGTTGTTTGCGACTGCATCATCATTTATCTGATTACTGTCGCTTTCATTCGGAAGACGGAATATGGCCGTATCTGTTTGCTTTGCAGGGGCTGAAACCACGGATTGTGCATCTATTTCTGTTTGTGGTTTCGGAGATGTTGTGCTGTCAGTTGTTGCTTTATTTTCAGAATTTAAGCTTTCTATTTTCGCAAATTTGTCATTATTAAGCATTGATACGCTGACATAGTGGCGCTCGCCGTTAACCAGGTCCACAGACAATCTTTCTCTGGGCTGTAAAGAAATATTCTTTATGTTATCGGGCATTTTTTCGCTGAACACGAGTTCTTTCTTTAGCAGTGATAATGCATACACCGTGTCTCCGCTGGAGAAAAAGATCAGCTTGGATGTCGTGTCAATGGCGAGTTTATCGAGAGGTTCTGAAAATTCATATTCCCAAAGGGGTCGGCAGGTGCTTGAGTCGGCGCCATTGAGCTTCATCCCGTCAACGCTGAGGAAGATATCCGTATCACCCAGAGTTCCCTGGCAAAATTCCTCGGCATTGGGCGCGCACCGGCATGCTGTCTGATAGCCTGAATCGCCGGAATCGGTTTGAGCATATATCCCGGTGGCTGCAGCAAGCACGGTTTCCCCTGTAAGCTCTGGAGATGCCATGCTGTCAAGGGCGGCGGCGCCAAGTCCGCCAGAGCCGTGACCGGATGCCAGGATTGTTGCGGGTATCGCTTGCATGGCCGCTGTGGGCATGCACATCACAGTGGTAAATACCGCTGCAAGGATTAGTACGGCCAATGACGGGTGCAAAATCCGACGGGGACATCGTTTGTATGGTTGATTGCTTTGTTTCATCCGCAAAATATTTCCCTGTTTGAAATTTCCAGAATTCCAAGTCTGGATTATTTCATGATAGTACCGTCTAAACTCTTTCAATTCGCAAATAGAATCACGGGATGTTCCATCCCTTATATAGTATCCTTTATTTATAACAATTAATTGTACATAAGCTTGGTGAGGCAAGTCAACAAACTGGATGCGAAATTGGATTGCAGAAACGAGCTGTGATTTCCCCATGGTTTGTTGAGGGATGAGCGGATGCATACGATTTTATTACTTGTTTGAATTAAGACAATAATACGATTAAAAATCCTGCTTCTGATTTATTGCACAGTATCATATGATCTATGTTTTGAAATTATTGCCTGTGTGGCGATTACATCTGGCTCGCGTCCGGCGCCGGTTGTAGGGGTGAGTGCTTGCAATGCATGCTTTTCAACAACAAGACACGATGTGTCTAATGAAAAAGCGCCGGGGCGGAGTTTGCAGGGGGCGTGTGGTTGTTGTTGGCGTCAAAGCCTTTTGTGTCGCGCGGGCCATGACCAATGTTACGGCGCAGAATTGAGGCCGTGACTGCTGGGTATGGAATGCGGCGGCAATTTGCGGATGCTGTTTACCCACATAATACGCTGATGTTATTCCCGGTTAAATTTGTCCAATACATGAAAAAAGCGCTCATATTAAGCTGTTTTTCAGTGGTTCATCCATTGAACCAATGCATTGTGGACAGCGCCAGGGTGTCAAAAAGAAATGGTATGCCGCAATGTTTTCACTGCGCGCCACATGTGTTATAATGGAATGGTGCCAGACGCCGAGATGGATTGCGGGTGGCGGTGAAGCCTCATTGTTTCAGCATTTGGTGTGTGCTTGTGTGCAATTTAATTGAAAAACGCAGCAGCATTGCAGCAACACGTGAAGGCGCGCATTCAATTGCTGAATGACAAAATCCGGTCCGCTGGCGGGCATTGTAAACCGGTGCGGGAGCAAAGCGCCCGCGGGATGGAGCAGCAAATCCCATGATCCCGAATATTTTCACGAGCCTGAGAATATTTTTATCCGTAGCAATTATATCCATTATTTTATGCAGGCCCAATGACCTCAAGGCGGCCGCGGGTATATTCCTCATTGCGCTGTTTACGGATTTTATGGATGGGCAGGCGGCGCGCAGGCTGGGCCAGGAGAGCGATTTCGGGGCTATGTTTGATTTGACAGCGGATCGCCTGCTTATGACGCCCACGCTGATTGTGATTACCGGGGCGGGCCTGCTCAGCGGCGCGCGGGGCTTTTATCCCCTGGCCCCGTATCTTTATGTCGCCATAATTGTTTATGCGGATATCAGTACGATGGCCGGCATTTTTTTGTTTACCAGGATTCGGCGACAGGATCCATCCGTGAAATTTCCCACACCGACGATGATTGTGAAATCCACATATCCTGTCCAGGCATCGGTAGTGTTTTTTGCTCTTTTG
>Ga0351874_1098_pt1 | contig 22132 bp, 15 predicted proteins | sample BONcelFGM3001C13_FD_206790 | JGI IMG/M metagenome (GOLD analysis project Ga0351874, IMG submission 206790) | Enriched cells from coal bed in the Powder River Basin, Montana, United States - BONCAT cells FGM rep3 HSBNCT.FGM.300.1.C13 ...
GCAAGGATCTTCTTCATGGGTTTCTCCTCCTAATTGCTCGATGATACTTGGGACTGGGAATATTGTCATTGTACCCTAACTTTATTAAAAAACCGCATCGAATCCGTTAAAAATACATGTTTCGATAGGTTTTTTGACAAAACGTCCCATTCCGCGTGCAAACGTGCAGAACAGGCGGCGCGGATATGGCGCAACGGCGGCGGCGCAGCAACCGGGGCGCGACGGTGTACCGCCGCAGCGCAAGGTGCGCATCTGTAGAGCCGCAATTGTTAGGGAAAGCCGTAACTGCCAGCGTGCAGCGCTGACGCCTATCCGGTCTCTGAACAGGCCCACGCCTTATCATTCCGTTTCCTATAAATTACACAAGGAATTCAGCACTACGGCACTTGACACCCACGGTTAGTGGTGTTAAACTATAAAAGGTCAGGCAGAAACGTGCCTGACCGCCAAAACGAGCGGCGGTTAGCTTAAACTAACAGTCAAAGGGGGAACACGATGATGCCATTGGCGATGGCAGGCGTGGGCGAGGTGAACACCATCAAGAAAATAACCGGCAGGGACGATGTGCGGCAGCACTTGGCCGAGCTGGGCTTTGTGGTGGGCGAAGAGGTGCGCGTGGTGAGCGAACTGGCGGGCAACCTGATCCTGTCGGTGAAGGACAGCCGCATTGCGCTGGATAAAAGCATGGCAATGCGCGTGATGGTGTGAGGAGGAAAGCACAATGAAAACGCTAAGAGATGTCAAAATTGGCGAGAGCGCCGTGATTGAGAAGCTCCACGGCGAAGGCGCACTCAAGCGGCGAATTATGGACATGGGTCTGACACACGGCACCGAGGTATACGTACGCAAGGTGGCCCCGTTGGGCGACCCGATGGAGCTGACCGTGCGCGGTTATGAGCTGACGGTCCGCAAGGCGGACGCGGAGTTGATCCAGGTGCGCTGAGGCCAACGCCGCGCGCATGCAAAGACTTCATGGCGGGAGATGCGGCGGCTGCGGGCCGCCATTTCACTGCGTAACGGTTAGCGTGAGCTAACCTCAAACCGGAGGAGGAACCTTACATGCAGGTAAAAATCGCCCTTGCGGGCAACCCCAACTCAGGCAAGACAACCATGTTCAATACCCTAACGGGCAGCAACCAGTACGTTGGCAACTGGCCCGGCGTTACGGTCGAGAAAAAAGAAGGTAAGCTTAAAGGCCATGGCGACGTAGTCATTCAGGATCTGCCCGGCATTTACAGCCTGTCGCCCTACACACTGGAAGAGGTGGTCGCGCGCGGCTATCTGGTGGGTGAAAAGCCTGACGCGATCCTCAACATCGTGGATGCGACCAACATCGAACGCAACCTGTACCTGACCACGCAGCTGAGCGAACTGGGCGTGCCCATGGTGGTCGCCCTCAACATGATCGATGTGACCCGCAAAAACGGCGACACCATCGATCTTGGCAAGCTGGGCGCGGCGCTGGGTTGCGAGGTGGTGGAAATGTCCGCGCTGAAGGCGCAGGGCACGCTGGACGCCGCCGAGAGCACATTGGCCATCGCCCGCACCGGTGCGCGGCGCGAACCCCCGCACGTCTTTGCTGGCAGCGTAGAACACGCGCTGGCGCATATTGAGGATCTGATCACCCACCGCGACGGGCAGGAACCAGTGCACCACCACCACGCGGACGGCGTGGTACATGCGGGCGGCATCGTCGAACCACATCTGGCGCGCTGGTATGCCATCAAGCTGTTTGAGCGCGACGCCAAGGTGATCCAGCAGCTGAACCTGCCCGACGGCATCAAGGCCGCGATTGAAAACGAAATTGTCGCCTGTGAAACCGAAATGGAGGATGATGCCGAGTCCATCATCACCAACCAGCGGTATGCCTACATCCACAAACTGGTGGCCGTGAGCGTCCGCAAGGGCCGCCCGCATGGCGCGCTGACGCCGTCTGACCGTATCGACCGTGTGATCACCAACCGCTGGCTGGCGCTGCCGATCTTTGCCGCCATCATGTTCCTCGTTTATTACATCTCGGTCACCACCGTCGGCGCTATCGTGACAGACTTCACCAACGACACTTTTGTGGCCGCGTGGATACAGGAACCGGTCATGAACTGGCTTGCCTCCATCGGCACGGCGGATTGGCTGGTGGGCCTCATCGGCGACGGCATCATCGGCGGCGTGGGCGCGGTCATCGGCTTTGTGCCGCAGATGCTGGTGCTGTTCCTGATGCTCGCCCTTCTGGAGGATGTGGGCTACATGGCGCGCGTCGCGTTCATCATGGACCGAATCTTCCGCAAGTTCGGCCTGTCGGGCAAAAGTTTTATCCCGATGCTCATCTCCTCCGGCTGCGGCGTGCCGGGCATCATGGCCTCTCGCACCATCGAGAACGACCGTGACCGCAAGATGACCATCATCACCACGACCTTTATACCCTGTGGTGCCAAAATGCCCATCGTAGCGCTGATCGCGGGCGCACTGTTCCACAACGCGGGCTGGGTGGCCACGGCGGCCTACTTCATCGGTGTGGCGGCGGTGGTGGTCAGCGGCATCATGCTCAAGAAGACCCGCGCCTTTGCAGGCGACCCCGCCCCCTTTGTGATGGAGTTGCCTGCCTACCACACACCGAGCGCGAAAAACGTGCTGCATAGCATGTGGGAGCGGGGCTGGAGCTTCATCAAGCGCGCGGGTACGGTCATCATGGTCGCAAGCATCCTGATCTGGTTCACGTCCGGCTATGGCTGGGCCCCCGCGCAGACTGAGGCTATTGCCTCTGACGGCAGCGCGGTTGTGAGCGTATCGGCGGATGCGCCGCTGGTGTTTGGCGCTGTGGCGGATATGGATGAAAGTATGCTTGGTAAGGCAGGCAGCGTGATCGCGCCCGTGTTCTCGCCGCTGGGCTTTGGCAATTGGCAATCCACCGTTGCCACGGTGATGGGGTTGGTTGCCAAGGAAGAAGTTGTGGGCGTGTTCGGCGTGCTATACGGCGTTGTGGACGAGGAAGGGGCGGACGCAGCGGCCAGTTTGCTGGACGAGGGCTCGCCCGACGAGATCGAAATGGGTCTTTCACCCATCGCGCGTGCCTTCAGCCAGAGCAGCGGCGGCAACGGCGCGCTGGCCGCGTTCAGTTTCCTGCTGTTTAACCTACTGTGTGCGCCGTGCTTCGCGGCCATGGGCGCTATCCGGCGCGAGATGAACAGCGCGCGTTGGACGCTCTTCGCCATTGGCTACCAGTGCGTTCTCGCCTATGTCGTGGCGCTGATCGCCTATCAGTTTGGGCTGCTGTTTGGCGGTGGCGCGTTTACGGTGGCAACCGGCTTTGCCGCGGGGTTGCTGTTGCTGCTCATTTATTTGCTGGCCCGCAAGAACCCCTACGACACGGCACATTTGAAAGGGAAGGTGAACGGATAATGGCAACTTGGATCGTTGGCGGTCTGGCGCTCGCGGCGGTGGTCGCGATCATCGCCAAGATGATATCTGACAAACGTCAGGGGAAAAACGGCTGCAGTTGCGGCAGCGACTGCGCCAACTGCCACGGCGCGTGCAGCAGCCAGCCCAAATGAAGCAGACAGGGGCGTTGCGCAGGCAGCGCCCCTGTCGTTTACGACAACCATGGAAGGACCTTGCCGCCCTTCCGCCCGGGGGGATGAGACGATCGAACTAGTTTTATCACTGCTTTGTATCGCTGCGGTTTTGTTTGTGTGCGAGCGCATCAAACGCAGGCTGAAGCGCCGCTGATGGCGGCAGTTTAGCGGCAGCCAGCGACCTGCGGGTGTGCTGCGCCGTGTTGTCAATTGCATTTTGTGAAGAAACATGATACGCTATGGGCACGGAGGTGATACAACCCATGCAGATTCTAAAATCTTCCGAAGACTATCTGGAAGCGATGCTGATGATGAAGGAACAGCACGGTTATATCCGTTCCATCGACATCGCCGCTGAGCTTGGCGTTACAAAGCCCAGCGTTAGCTACGCGACAAAGCGGCTGCGTGAGAACGGTTATATCACCATGGACCGCGACGGGCTCATCACCCTGACGGACAAGGGTATGGAGATTGCCGACCGCATCTATACGCGGCATAAAACGCTGACAACGTTCCTCACCCGCATCGGCGTGGATGAGAAAACCGCGCGCGAGGACGCTTGCCGGATGGAGCACGACATCAGCCAAGCCACATTTGAAGCCATATGCAGGCACGCAAAGCCCGTATGACAGACAGGCAAGGGCAGGTGTTCGCTGCCCAAATGAACACTTACCATTGAAAATGAAAGCGGCATGGATTGCTGCACATTGAAAAGGACGTCCCTCTCCCTGTGAGACGGACGTCCTTTATCTGGTTTGGGGTGGTTACAGCCGTCGCATCCGTCGTGTTGTATGCACCCACCGGTCAGGCATTGCGGCGTTCTGCGTGAGCCCGACGCGTTAGAATGCTGATGATCACGTCAATCCGACTCGCTGGCTTCTGCGTTCCATGATGACCACATCATACCAGATGCCCGTATCCATCTTGCCGATTCGCTCGCGAACACCCACTACCCGGAAACCACATCTGCTGTGAAGGGCCAGGCTCGCCTTGTTGATCCTTATCACACCGGATTCCAGCGTCCAATATCCCTCTTGCTCCGAGCATTGGATGAGCGCTTGCAGCAATGCCCGCCCCACGCCTTTGCCCCTGTATTGCTGCGCGATGTAGATGCTGACGCTACCGACGCCCGCATAAACACAGCGGCTTGAAACGGGGGATATCGCCGCCCATCCCAGCACCGTGCCCCCAACTGCTGCGATCAAACGGCATGTTTCGCTGTGGGCTTGATCCCACTGCGCCCATGTGGGTAAAACGTTCTGAAAGGTGGCGATTCTAGTCTGTATGCCCTCCCAGTAGATGGCGGCAACCTGATCCCAGTCTGTCGATCTCATGGGTTCAATATGAAAGTCCATATAGCACCTCGATATACGCAATTTCTTGCCCACCTTCGGGCTTGGTGTTTACCCCTGTGCGTCATGCATGATCGCTTCATTGAGCAGCGCAAGGCTTTGCAGCACCTGTTGACGCTTCTCCGATGCGATCCGCATGAATATGCGTTGAAAGTAGGTGTCCATGTCATGCTCCGTGCGCTCAAACAAGTGCTGCCCTGTTTTGCTTAAGCGGATCACCACGTAGCGGCGATCCGTTTCGTCCGGCTCGCGCATGGCAATGCCCGCTCTCACAAGTTGCTCAATCGTTCTGCTCATGGTGCTCTTGTCCACATGCATGCGCTGTGCCAGTTCATTGAGGTTGGCTTTGCCATCGCGCCCAATCTCCACCAGCGCGTGGCATTGTGCCAGCGAGATACCTCCCTCGCCCGTATCGCTCTTCTCCAGTACGCCCAGATGCCTGACCAGCTGCCGTAGCGATTCGCGTAAGGTGGCACCTTCGATATCTGTCATCTAATCACCCCGCAACAGTATATCATTAATCGTTGTATTTCACAACTGTTGCGTTTAACATTTATTTGGAATTTGTGCTCATGCAGAAACGATGTTTTTTGCCTCAGGCGTTTACACGTGGTGCTTATAAAAGAAATGCACCAAGCTTGCGCTTTTTGTGTGTGGGCTTCACCGTGCGCGTAACGCTTTCCTTATATATGTGATGAATGAAGCTTCGTATGATATTTTTGTTCTTTATGCGCTACAGCTTACAAGCAGCCTTGTTCTATGATGTTGACTGATAGCGTATGCGTAAATAAGGGTGAAGTGTAGCGCCCACAGCCACCCCTTTCAAGGTCATGCCGCCGCTAGCGACGGTGACTGTTTGGAAAGCCGTATGGCTATCTGGCCTGAGGAGCCTGGGAATATCCACTGGCGGCAATCTGCCAGGCATTCGGGCGCTTACAAATGGGCGAAAAATGCTTGGCCTAACCCGCCGTTACCCGGTCATTTCTCAATAAATGCTATACTCACCGTCTTTGATGATGATTCTCAGCTTATCATTTCGAAGAACCTTGTCAGAAGCATTGCAGTCCTACATTGTCAGGATAACGTCCTGATGATCGACTGCGATATCATTGGCATCCATCAGGAAGTTCAACACGTATCGCCTGATCCGCTCTGCGGTTTGTCTGTCACCCGCAAACCTTTTAAACATTCCATAAGGTTTTAGCAGATTTGGAAAATCGGTAAAGGTAAAATGGGACGCGTCATTGATTTGAATCCACATACTTGTATTTGTCGAATGGCGTATCAGCATATTGATTTTCCTACAGTAATCCTGTCCGATTGCTCGAAGCGGATCCGTGAAGTCTTCTGCCTTTATCCATTCTTTCCTAAATAGACGGTCTTGGCTCAGGTGCAATTGCTTAACGACAATTCCCTCTTGGATCGCCGGATTCATCAATGTACCGTCCAAATTGATGAACTTGTCAAAGGATATGCTTGTTGCGCTGCTTATCAGGTTTGCGGCTATGCCGCCGCCCAAAGAATGCGCAACTATATCCACTTCTTTATTTCCCAACAAATCCGGGTAATAACTTTTAATGGTGGTTAGCAGGCTCTTGAGCTCATCCACCAAAACAGGAGCGATTCTCGATTCGATTTCCGCCAGGAAAGGCATCATTTCATCGGCATTCTTTGGGTTTTGGATGTTCTCATTATTATAATCAATATAGTAGGAAATCCGTATCAAGTCATAGCCGTTTTGGAGCAGCAGACGATGCAAAATGCTATTATCCTCGGCTACGCTGCCTGACCCGTGTAAATAAATTACTGTCTTTTGCGCAAGAGAATGGACAGCGCCCGACTCCGCCGTCTCATATGGTAAACGGTATCGATTGAGTGGCAGTAATAAAAACGAAGGCAACGGTAACAATTGCTTCAGAAATCTCTGGTTTTCTAAATAGGGGTACTCGGTACCATGTGATTCGCCTAAGGCTTGAAAGGTAAGATCAGCTCTTACCAGATACCGGTAATCGGTAAGTGCTATGCGTTTATTCACGATCCTGATAGCCGGTGGCGTGTTGAAGCTATCCACATCTTTTGAGAAAAGTACGCCCATACGGTTACCCTCCGCTTCCAACTGATATGGGTAAGTCTGTTAATCGTGCTGTATTTCAACTGTTGTTCACTTCAATACCCGCCTATGATTTTCCTTTATGATCAAAAAGCTGTGGCGACTTGTATCATTATAAAGCGATTCCATAGCACAGAATGACCTGATGGGAGCTATTATTGAGTGAATCAACCGATTCATCCGGGGCTTTTGACTGTGAACCTAACTAAACCAACGTTCAGCGGGCTCGCAAGCGCAGATGCAGTTTGCCTTCTGCATGAGCAACTTTGATTATCATTGGGCTTTTCTTTCTGTCTGTTGCCTCAAAGGTGGAGGCTTTGTTAAGCGGAGGCATTCATTTAATAAGGATTGCTCACGTACTCCGCTCGGATGAAAGAGCAGACCACGGCTAACATAGGCGCAAAACCAAGACTGACATCGCGGGCAAACTTTGCCAGAAACGCAAAAGAAGCAGCGCTTGCATATAGCAAGCGCTGCTTATGTGGAATGCGGCGGCGATCTACTCTCCCGGGCCGTTACCAGCCAAGTACCATTGACGTGCTGAGGCTTAACTTCTGTGTTCGGAATGGGAACAGGTGGAACCCTCAGGCCATTGCCACCGCAAAGGGTGAACTATGTTATACAGGCGCGTGTTGCCTCTGGCATTACACCAGATGCATTCCACACCCTGACAACCGTACAGGAAGGACGGATCATCTCTGTGTTGGTCTTGGATATCGATATGTTTCAAGCTTTCGACCGATTAGTATCATCAAGCTGCATGCGTTACCGCACTTCCACCGATGACCTATCACCTTGTAGTCTTCAAGGGGTCTCTCATGCTTGCGCACCAGGAATCTTCTTCTTAAGGTGGGTTTCACGCTTAGATGCCTTCAGCGTTTATCCCTTCCGCACTTCGCTTCCCTGCTATGCCGTTGGCACGACAACAGTTGCACCAGAGGTGCGTCCATTCCGGTCCTCTCGTACTAGGAACAGATCCTCTCATGATTCCTACGCCCACGATGGATAGGGACCGAACTGTCTCACGACGTTCTGAACCCAGCTCGCGTGCCGCTTTAATTGGCGAACAGCCAAACCCTTGGGACCTGCTTCAGCCCCAGGATGCGACGAGCCGACATCGAGGTGCCAAACCTCCCCGTCGATGTGGACTCTTGGGGGAGATCAGCCTGTTATCCCCGAGGTAGCTTTTATCCGTTAAGCGACGGCAATTCCACTCTCATACCGCCGGATCACTAAGCCCGACTTTCGTCTCTGCTCGAATTGTCACTCTCGCAGTCAGGCACCCTTCTGCCTTTACACTCTGTGAATGGTTTCCATCCATTCTGAGGGTACCTTTGGGCGCCTCCGTTACTCTTTCGGAGGCGACCGCCCCAGTCAAACTGCCCACCTGACACTGTCCATCCGCCGGTTTACGGCGCTATGTTAGAATTTCAATAACAGAAGAGTGGTATCCCAACGGTGGCTCCACGAAAACCGGGGTTCTCGCTTCCTTGCCTCCCACCTATCCTGTGCATCCGTTACCGAAATCCAATATCAGGCTACAGTCAAGCTCTACGGGGTCTTTCCGTCCAGTCGCGGGTAATGGGCATCTTCACCCATACTTCAATTTCACCGGGCTCCCTGTTGAGACAGCGCTCAAGTCGTTACACCATTCGTGCGGGTCGGAACTTACCCGACAAGGAATTTCGCTACCTTAGGACCGTTATAGTTACGGCCGCCGTTTACTGGGGCTTCGGTTCTATGCTTCTCTTGCGATGACATTTCCCCTTAACCTTCCAGCACCGGGCAGGTGTCAGCACCTATACGTCAGCTCTCGCTTTCGCAGATACCTGTGTTTTTGCTAAACAGTCGCTTGAGCCTATTCTCTGCGACCGATATCTCTATCGGCACCCCTTCTCCCGAAGTTACGGGGTCATTTTGCCGAGTTCCTTAACAGGGATTCTCCCGTCCGTCTTAGGATTCTCACCTTGCCTACCTGTGTCGGTTTGCGGTACAGGCGCCACTTCAATATACCAGCAACTTTTCTCGCCAGCGTGAAATCCCGTGTTTCGCTACTTGATTTCGCTCTCGTCTTCACTCAGCCTTCGCGGTAGCCGTACTTGACTAACTACCAGCCTCGTTTGACAACCGAGTTGACCATCACCCGGCTCACGGTATCCTTCTGTGTCATTGCTTCATTCTCATGGCGGTGCAGGAATCTCAACCTGCTGTCCATCGCCTACGACTATCGTCCTCGGCTTAGGCCCTGACTGACCCTGGGTGGATGAACCTTCCCCAGGAAACCTTAGGCATTCGACGGGCATGTTTCTCGCATGCCTCTCGCTACTCATACCGGCATTCTCTCTTGTATCATGTCCACCAGTCCTCACGATCTGGCTTCAGCCCTGATACAATGCTCCTCTACCACTTGCATCTAAATGCAAATCCCGCGCTTCGGTGTCACGTTTGAGCCCCGGTACATCTTCGGCGCATGACCACTCGACCAGTGAGCTATTACGCACTCTTTGAATGAATGGCTGCTTCTAAGCCAACATCCTGGTTGTCTGTGCAATCACACATCCTTCTCCACTTAACGTGAACTTAGGGACCTTAGCGGCGGGTCTGGGGTGTTCCCCTTTTGCCCGCGGAACTTATCTCTCGCAGACTGACTCCCGTACATCAATTATTCGGCATTCGGAGTTTGATAGGGTTCGGTAGACTTTGGGTCCCCTAGCCCATTCAGTGCTCTACCTCCGATAATCTAATACGAGGCTAGCCCTAAAGCTATTTCGAGGAGAACCAGCTATCTCTGGGTTCGATTGGAATTTCTCCGCTATCCACAGCTCATCCCCGCCTTTTTCAACAGACGTCTGGTTCGGTCCTCCATAAGATTTTACTCCCACTTCAACCTGGCCATGGATAGGTCACCCAGTTTCGGGTCTACGTCATGTTACTTGCCGCCCTATTCAGACTCGCTTTCGCTTCGGCTTCAGACCATCAGTCCTTAACCTTGCAACATAACGTAACTCGCCGGTCCGTTCTACAAAAAGTACATGGTCGCACATCTATCGTGCTTCCACTGCTTGTAAACACAGGGTTTCAGGTTCTCTTTCACTCCCCTCCCGGGGTTCTTTTCACCTTTCCCTCACGGTACTATGCGCTATCGGTCACCATATCGTATTTAGGCTTGGGGGGTGGTCCCCCCTGCTTCCCACCGGATTTCTCGTGTCCTGCGGTACTCTGGTACCGGCTGGCTGTCTTCAGGTTTCGCGTACGGGTCTTTCACCCTCTTTGGAGGCGCTTTCCAACGCGCTTCTGCTACCTTACCTCAATGCCTTTATGCCGGCCCGCAACCCCAGAGAGCATGCTCCCTGGTTTGGCCTCTTTCCCTTTCGCTCGCCGCTACTTAGGAAATCGATGTTTCTTTCTCTTCCTCCGGGTACTAAGATGTTTCAGTTCCCCGGGTGCCCTTCTATGAGACTATGGATTCATCTCATGATGGCTGGGCATGACCCCAGCCGGGTTTCCCCATTCGGATATCTACGAATCAATGCCTGCTTGCGGCTCCTCGTAGCTTGTCGCAGCTTGCCACGTCCTTCTTCGGCGTATGGTGCCCTGGCATCCACCCTGTGCTCTTATTCGCTTGATTTTTACGTCGATTCTCCTAAGACCAATCTTCTTCGCGTCCGGTGATTGCTCACCGGTCTGGAACAGAAATGATCTGATCTTTTAAATCTCGTCCTTCCTATACAGTTGTCAAGGTGCGGGGCTTGCGCCCTGCCCGCCATACGGCGAACCCTGAAAATGATACAGAGCGATATTTGTACGTTTGCGCAATCATTTTGAACCTGACGGTTCTTTGTTTGACCAACACCATTGCTGGCGTCGGCATCGACCTTGGAATGAACCCTTCGATTTCTCGTTGGGTTTTCTCCCTAGAAAGGAGGTGATCCAGCCGCACCTTCCGATACGGCTACCTTGTTACGACTTCACCCCAGTCATTGATCTCACCTTCGGCGGCTGGCTCCTTGCGGTTGCCTCACCGACTTCGGGTGCTATCAACTCCCATGGTGTGACGGGCGGTGTGTACAAGGCCCGGGAACGTATTCACCGCGGCATGCTGATCCGCGATTACTAGCAACTCCGACTTCATGTGGGCGGGTTGCAGCCCACAATCCGAACTGGGACCACTTTTATGAGATTGGCTCCACCTTGCGGTCTCGCGGCTCTCTGTAGTGGCCATTGTAGCACGTGTGTAGCCCAGGTCATAAGGGGCATGATGATTTGACGTCGTCCCCACCTTCCTCCGAGTTGTCCCCGGCAGTCTTATCAGAGTCCTCGGCATTACCCGTTAGTAACTGATCACAAGGGTTGCGCTCGTTGCGGGACTTAACCCAACATCTCACGACACGAGCTGACGACAACCATGCACCACCTGTCTCAGTACGCCCGAAGGCACACTGTATCTCTACAGATTTTACTGGATGTCAAGACCTGGTAAGGTTCTTCGCGTTGCTTCGAATTAAACCACATGCTCCGCTGCTTGTGCGGGCCCCCGTCAATTCCTTTGAGTTTCAACCTTGCGGCCGTACTCCCCAGGCGGAATGCTTATTGTGTTTACTCCGGCACAGAAGGGGTCGATACCCCCTACACCTAGCATTCATCGTTTACAGTGTGGACTACCAGGGTATCTAATCCTGTTTGCTCCCCACACTTTCGCGCCTCAGCGTCAGTTACAGTCCAGTAAGTCGCCTTCGCCACTGGTGTTCCTCCCGATCTCTACGCATTTCACCGCTACACCGGGAATTCCACTTACCTCTCCTGCACTCAAGCCCAGCAGTATCCAAAGCAATTCCCACCTTAAAAGCAGGACTTTCACTCCAGACTTACCAGGCCGCCTACGCGCCCTTTACGCCCAATCATTCCGGACAACGCTTGCCCCCTACGTATTACCGCGGCTGCTGGCACGTAGTTAGCCGGGGCTTCCTTCTTGGCTACCGTCATTATCTTCACCAAGGATAGAAGTTTACGATCCGAAAACCTTCTTCCTTCACGCGGCGTTGCTGGGTCAGGCTTTCGCCCATTGCCCAATATTCCCCACTGCTGCCTCCCGTAGGAGTTTGGACCGTGTCTCAGTTCCAATGTGGCCGATCACCCTCTCAGGTCGGCTACTGATCGTCGCCTTGGTGGGCCGTTACCCCACCAACTAGCTAATCAGACGCGAGCCCACCCCAAACCGGATTGCTCCTTTGACCTCAAGGCCATGTGACCTCGTGGTCTTATGCGGTATTAGTGAACCTTTCGGTTCGTTATCCCCCTGTTTGGGACAGGTTGCTCACGCGTTACTCACCCGTCCGCCGCTAGAACAGCTCGTATTGCTACTTACTGTCCCCGCTCGACTTGCATGTGTTAGGCACGCCGCCAGCGTTCGTCCTGAGCCAGGATCAAACTCTTATGTTTAATCCTGTATGCTCTTGATTCTTCCCTCAGGTCGCCTCTCGGCCCCCAAGGGTCAAGTACATTTACTCAAATTATTGACTGCGCTTTGCGTTTGCTATCGCTCTGTATCATTTTCAAGGTTCGGCGCTCTTTAGCGAGCTTGACCATAATACCATCGTTCCGGGAGGTTGTCAACACCTTTTTTCGCAATAATTAACGACTTTCTTACGTCTGTTTGTATCCCGCATGTTATAATTCATCATCGTTTGCATCGTCCGTGTTAACACGAACGTCATCGACCATCGACCGCGTTTATGTTCGGCTATATCCGTGACGTCACCACAGTTTCGGCAGCTCACGTGTGAGCGCTTCATACCGATCAATCACGGCGTCCGTCCAGGCGTCAAAGTCGGGATCGGGCTCCTGCAACGCGGGGTTGCCATAGATATGGTCGATCGAGCGTCGCACGCCCTGGTCAAACCGCGTCGTGCAAACAAAGTCAGGCACGGCACGCTTGACCTTGCTATTGTCAAACACCACCGAGTTGCTCTTGTCGCCGATCAACTCACCCGAATAATCGCCGCACAGCATGGCAAGGGTCTCGCTTGCGATGTGCACCAGCCTAGGCTCCATACCCAGCGCCGTGCCGATGGCCGCGTAGATCTGGTTCCACGTCAGGCTCTCGTCGCTGGTGATCTGATAGGTCTCGCCGATGGCGTGCACATTGCCCATCAGCCCTACAAACGCCTTGGCAAAATCCGTGTTGTGTGTGAGCGTCCAAAGCGACAGGCCGTCGCCCGGCACAATTACCTTTTTACCCTGGCGGATCCGCTCCAGCACTGAAAAACTGCCCTTCTTTCCTCGCACCGCCAACGGCACCGCCGTATCACCGTAAGTATGGCTGGGGCGAATAATGGTAATCGGGAACCCATTCCTACGATATGCCGCCGTCAGGCATTCCTCGCAGGCGATCTTGTCGCGGCTGTATTGCCAGAACGGGTTGGCAAGCGGTGTGCTCTCGGTAATCACCGGGCTGCTGAGCGGCTTCTGGTACGCCGAAGCGGAACTGATGAAGAAATACTGGCTGGTGATGCCCTCAAAGAGCTTCATATCGCGCTCCACCTGATCAGGGGTAAAGGCGATAAAATCCGCCACCACATCAAAGCGCATGCCGCGCAGTTTGGCCTCTACATCCGCAATGTTGTTGATATCCGCCTGTATGACCTGTGCGCCTTCGGGCACATAAGCGCTTCGCGTGCCCCGGTTCAGCAGATACAGTTCCCAGCCCCTGCTTACGCACAGCGCCGAGATGGCCGTGCTGATGATGCCCGTACCGCCGATGAATAAAGCTTTCATAACATTGTTCATCCTTTCTGTGTGCTGCCCTTTCGCTGCAAGCGCATGGCGGAGTTGCTCCGTTGCTTAACCATTTCGATGTTCGTTTGCAGTCGAGCCGAATCCCGTTCACCCTTATCGCCATTCTACCATACCAGCATAGGTGAAACAAGGCGCAGCCCAATGTAAAATTGCCGAAAACAGAAGGAATCCCTTAAGCGAAAGGGAATATCTTCCGTATGGCTATCCCTATTACGGAGAACAGAGCGGAGGGGACAACCGTGACCGAAAAGCACGATACAGCGCCTGATACGAAACCCGTCGACGGCGTTTCCAAGACCAAGACAGGCAAGGCGAGCTCTACAGCCACGGCAAAGCGCACAGCGCAAGCCGGCGCCGCTGGTAGGCCCACCAAGTCCAATGTGAATACAGCCGTCAAGATGGCAGCAAAGCCCGCCGCCAAACCGACCACCAAGGCGTCCGCCCGCACCGGAGCAGGTACTGCCGCGCGAGCCGCGAAACGTTCGCCCGCACAGCCGCCTGCTGATATGCATACCGCCAGCGCTTCCCCTGCCGGTGTGGAACACGCTGCTGCGCCGGTCATTCCCCCTAAAGCAGAGGCGTTCGCACCAGCCGCAACTGATGCCACCGTTCCCGTTGCCGCGCCGATAGCGCCCGCACAGGAATCAGGCCTGACCGCCAGCATATCGCAGGACCCGGCGGATACGCAGGACAGCGACGACCTTACTGCCCAACCCCCAAAGGACTTTGCGCCCGATTTGAGCGGAGAGGACACGCCGCCCGTGCCGGAAGGCGCGGACATGGACGCCCTGCGCAACCGCCTGATGACCTTGCAGCAGCAGGTGCGTGCTGCGGGCATCCCCGTGGTGATACTCTTTGAAGGCTGGGACGCTTCGGGAAAAGGCACCTTGCTCAGCAAGCTGATCGAAGGGCTTGACCCGCGCGGCTATCAGGTCTACCCTGTGCGCAAGCCAACCGACGAGGAACGCGCCTGGCCCGCCATGCGCCGCTACTGCGTCAACCTGCCGGAGAAAGGTCATATATCGCTGTTTTGCGGCAGCTGGTACCGCGAGGTGAGCAACGCCTGCTTTGAAAGCAAGGCGGCGCGCAGGCGCCTCAATCAGGCCTATGACGAGATCGTGAGCCTGGAAAGCCAGCTGGTAAGCGACGGCACGCTCCTGATTAAGTTCTTCCTGCATATTCCGCGCAAAGAGCAGAAGGCCCGTCTGAAAGAGCTCGAAACCCACAAGAGCACGCGCTGGCGTGTGGAAAAGGAAGACTGGGAACAGAACGAGCGCTATGAGGAGTATCTGCGCCTCTACGACGCGATGATCGCTCGCACGCATTTTGACGGCGCGTTATGGCACGTGCTGCGCAGTGACAACAAACGCACGTGCGTCCAACAGATTTACGATACCGTGCTGGAATCGTTTGAAGCAGCGTTGCAGGATCGTGCCGAAGGCGCACGCGCATGGAATCTCCCGTACTTGCAGCATTTGGAAAGCATGAACACCGCGCCTATCCCCCAACTGGATTCGTTCGACCCGGAGCAAGCGCTCAGCGACCCCTATAAACCGGCCATCGACAAGGCGCAAAGGCAGTTGGGCAAGCTGCAAAACGAGCTCTACCGGCGCGGCATTTCTATGGTGATCGGGTTTGAAGGCTGGGACGCCGCCGGAAAGGGCGGCGCAGTCCGCCGCCTCAGCTCAGCGCTGGATGCCCGCGGCTTTGACGTGATACCGATCTCCGCCCCCACACCCATCGAGAAGGCGCACCACCACCTGTGGCGCTTCTGGGCCGCTTTGCCCAGAGACGGGCATATCGCCATCTTTGACCGCACATGGTATGGGCGCGTGCTGGTGGAGCGCGTCGAGGGCTTCTGCACCGAAGCGCAGTGGAAGCGCGCTTATGAGGAGATCAACCGCTTCGAGGCTGAAGTCGCCACCCATGGCACCGTGCTGGTCAAGTTCTGGCTGCACATCGACAGCGAAACCCAGCTTACACGGTTCCACGACCGTGAGCATTCGCCGGACAAGCAATGGAAAATCACCGAGGACGACTGGCGCAACCGCGACAAATGGCCCGCCTACGCCGTTGCCGTCAACGACATGCTGCAAAAAACGAACACCGCCGCCGCGCCGTGGACGGTTGTAGAGGCCAACAACAAGCAATACGCGCGGCTCAAGGTGCTACAAACCGTCATCCACGCCGCCGAAGTGCGGCTGGAGGCAGAAAAAGACTGAGTACACGGCCAACCAGATTGACAAACAGCGAGAAGGCGCTTTCCGGCTTGGCCTATGCCACGCTGAAAAGCGCCATTCCCATGATGCGGGGTAAGGTCGGTTGCGGCTGTGGCGCAGGATGCGCTGCACGCCCCGTTTGCCAGCTTTCACAGGTTGCCGTGATCATTGACAACACTGTCGTTTGGTGCACATGCTACCGTTTTCGGTGCATCGCCTTGCCATATAACAGCCAATTAAGGAAGCCTGCCTTGCATACGCGGGGTCCGCTGCGGATGCACACCGCCACCGGCTGCGGTGCCGCGATGAGCCGTTCGCCGCCTACGCATCGCATCGTGCCGCGCCGGTTTGGCTCCATACAAACAGCCCCGCCTCTGTTCGAAGCGGAGCCGTTATGGGTGCCTGCCTTGCAAAGGCCAGCCAGTTGGAGGTGCCACCCGGATTTGAACCGGGGAATAAAGGTTTTGCAGACCTTCGCCTTACCGCTTGGCTATGGCACCGTGTGTGGAGCGGTAGACGAGATTCGGACTCGCGACATCCACCTTGGCAAGGTGGCACTCTACCACTGAGCTACTACCGCACACATTGGTGCCTTGGGGCGGAATCGAACCACCGACACGGAGATTTTCAGTCTCCTGCTCTACCGACTGAGCTACCAAGGCAAGTTGGCGACCGAGAAGGGGCTCGAACCCTCGACCTCCAGCGTGACAGGCTGGCATTCTAACCAACTGAACTACTCGGCCGTATGAAATTTGGTGGGAACAACAGGGCTCGAACCTGTGACCCTCTGCTTGTAAGGCAGATGCTCTCCCAACTGAGCTATGCTCCCTTGGATCTGCGAGCTCCGAAGCACCCGCGCCGCTTGCCGTTCAGCGCGGCGACGTGATATATCATAACCTCTCCGTGGTGTTTTGTCAATACGGAAATTCATCATTTCATAAAAAACCTTGCGCCTGTCATGTGTAGCGCAAAAACGGCGCAAACCGTCGTACCGTCAGCGTTGAGTCTGCCTGTGCAAGTGTAGCGCCTCGGTCAGGATCACATCCGCCAGCGCGCGTTTGCGCATCATCGGCAGCGCCTCCTCCCGTTCGGCGGTAATCAGCGTGACGATGTTGGTATCCACATTGAACCCCGCGCCCGGCTCTGTCACATCGTTGAGCACAATCAGGTCAAGCCCCTTGCGCAGGCGCTTCTCACGCGCGTTTGAAAGCCCGTTATCCGTCTCGGCTGCAAAGCCAACCAGCGTTTGCCCCGTGTGCCTGCGCTCCGCCACGGCCTGCGCTATGTCAGGGTTTTCCACCATGGTCAGCGTCAGGGGCTGTCCGGCCTGTTTCTTGTGCTTGTGTGCGCTGGCTTCCGCAAAGCGGTAATCGGCCGGCGCGGCGGCCTGTATGATGATATCCTGCCTGTCGCAGTTTGCCAACACCGCGTCCAGCAAATCGCGCGTGCTTTCGACGGGCACATCCATAACGCCCGCCGGCGTTTTCAGCTGCGTGGGCCCTGTGACCAGCGTAACCGTCGCGCCGCGCGCAGCGGCGGCCTCCGCGATGGCGTAGCCCATCTTGCCCGACGAATCGTTGCTCAGATACCGCACGGGGTCGATACGCTCACGCGTAGGCCCCGCCGTCACCAGCACGCGAAGGCCCGCCATGTCCTGCGCCGCTTCCAGCAGGCGCGTCACCTCGGCTACAATCTCATCGGGTTCGCTCACACGACCCTCGCCCACGTCGCCGCAGGCCAACAGGCCGCTGGCCGGCCCCACGGTCTGTACGCCGCGCGCCAAAAGGGTTTCCAGGTTGGCGCGCGTAGCGGGTGCCGTCCACATGCCGGTGTTCATCGCCGGTGCCAGCAAAATTGGCGCTTTGGTAGCCAGAAGCGTGGTGGTGAGCATATCATCCGCGATGCCGTGCGCCAGCTTGGCCATCAGGTTGGCTGTCGCGGGCGCGACCAGCACAAAATCGGCCTTCTGCGCCAGCGCGACGTGGCCCACCTCCCAGCTGCGGTCCCGCACGAAGGTATCCATCGTCACGGGGTTGCGGCTGATGGTTTCAAACGTCAGCGGGGTCACAAACTGCGCCGCGTTGCGGGTCATGATCACATCCACATTGCAGCCAAGCTTGGTCAGGCGGGATACCACATCCACGGTTTTATATGCCGCGATGCCGCCGGTGACCCCCACCACGATGTTGGCTTTCACTCTAGTCCTCCATGTCCGGGTTTCGGCTGTACGTCAGCAGCCCTCGGTTGACCTCTTCCACGGCGATTTTCAGGGGCTTCATGTCCTTGGCGTCAATCAGCGGCTGCGCGCCTGCGAGCAGTTGGCGTGCGCGCTTGCTGGTTTCCACCACGAGGGTATAGCGGCAGTCCACCTTTTCGGACAGTTCCACAATGGTCGGGTTTACGATAGCCATGATGCGGTATCCTCCTCAGTCTTCGAGTATGGTGGGGCAAAAACGGGTGGTGCGCTGCTTTTCGGCATTTACGATGCTTTGCAGCTGCGAAAAGGCAAGGTCCAGATCGTCGTTGATGACGGCGTACTGGTATCTGTCGATGTTGAGCACCTCGCGGCGGGCGTTGCGCAGGCGGCGCTCGATTTCGATAGGGTCGTCGGTGTTGCGGGTGTGCAGGCGTACGCGCAGCGCGCTGAAGCTGGGCGGCAGGATGAACACGCTCACATAGTCGCTCACGCGACTCATCACGCTGAGCGCGCCCTGCGGGTCGATGTCCAGCAGTACGTTCTTGCCACAGGCCAGGTTGCACTCCACCTGTGCGCGGGGGGTGCCGTAGCGGTGCCCGTGCACGGTGGCGTGCTCCAGAAAGGCGTCCTCGCTGAGCATCCGGTCATACATCGCATCGTCGATAAAGTGGTAGTGCACGCCTTCGATCTCGCCCACGCGCGGGGCCCGCGTGGTCACGCTGCACGAAAAACTGATGCTGGGGTCGCTGCCCATCAGCTTTTTAACCAGCGTGCCCTTGCCCGTGCCCGATGGGCCGGAAATGATGAGCAGCATACCCTTCCGCTTGACGATCAAACCCATGCTAGATCTCCTTCTCTTCCGTTGGTACGGCGGCCTCGCGCGAGCCAGCGCGGCTGGCCACCGTTTCGGGCTGGATGGCGGAGAGCACCACATGGTCGCTGTCGGTCACCACCACGGCGCGCGTGCGCCTGCCCTGTGTGGCGTCCACAATGCGGTGCGCGTCACGCGCCTCCTGCACCAGCCGCTTGACAGGTGCGCTGTCCGGGCTTACCACCGCCACAATGCGCTCGGCTGCGATCATGTTACCAAAGCCGATGTTGATGAGCCGCAACACAAACACCCCCTCACACCACGTTTTGCACCTGTTCGCGCAGCTTTTCCAGTAGGCATTTCAACTCCACCACATACTGGGCGATCTGCGCGTCAGCCGCCTTGGAGCCGATGGTGTTCACCTCGCGGTTCATCTCCTGCAGCAGAAAATCCATCCGGCGGCCTGCCTCGCCCTCGCCCTCGACGCATTGGGCAAACTGGTCAAAATGGCTCTTCAGCCGCGCCAGCTCTTCATCCACGGCGCATTTGTCCGCCATGAGCGCCACTTCCTGCGCCACGCGCTGCGGATCCACACCCTGCGTGTGAAGCTCGCCGAGCCGCGAAAGCAGCCTGTCGCGGTAAGCCAAAGGCACGGCGGGTGCGCGCTCTGCAATCTGTGCGGCCAGCGTTTCGGCCATATGCAGGTTTTGCGAAAGGTCCATGGCCAATGCTTTACCCTCGCGCGCGCGCATCGCGTCCAGTTCATGAAGCGCGATACCCAGCGCTTCGGTTGCAAGCGCCGCCAGTGTGGCGGTGTCCTCCTCCGCCTGGGTCACCCGCAACGCCCCGCTCAGTTGCAGCAGTTCCGCCATGCTGGGCGGGGAACTTTGCAGCTCGCACGCAACACTGCCGATCACCTGTGCACAGCTTAGCAGCAGCGCGCGGTCGATGCTCACGGCGCTGGCGTCGTCGCGCACGTTTGAATAGCTCACGGTCACGTCCACATGGCCGCGCCGCAGGGGGCTCTCCATCAGTCGAGTGCGCAGGATATCCTCCAGAAAGGGCAGGTTTCGCGGCAGGCGGTAGCTTACATCCAGATAGCGATGGTTGACGGATTTCAGCTCCACAACCATTTCGCGGCCTTCACGGCAAGCCCGCCCGCGCCCGTACCCAGTCATGCTCAGCATGCGCATCCCCCTTCCCCGTGCAATGGGGTTATCTTTAATGATACCACATTGCGGACTAAAAGAAAAGCGTATGCCTCAACAGCCGCATATGGCGGTAAACGGCGGCTCGAACGGGCGTTAGCGCTTGCCGAAGCCGTTGAACCACGCCCGCTCGTAAAAGGGTTTCTTGCGCACGCGCGCCACAGGCTCCGCCGCCACGCCGATTGGCAGGTAGCACACCAGCTCGTATTCCTGTGGCACGTCCAGCATGTCCGCCATCACACGCCCAAGCCTGTCCGCGTCGGTCACGTACCCTTCCACCCAGCAGCTCTGGTAGCCCAGCGCGACGGCAGCCAGCAACATGTTCTGGATGGCGGCGGCATAGTCATGCACGAAGTACGTGCGATCTCCATAGGCGATGATGCGCCGCGCCAGCACGCACACCATGGCGGGGCTGGTGCTGCCCACGGGCGGGGCATCGCCCTGCGGTGTGATGGCGGCATACAGCCGTTTGACCAGCGCCAGGTCGTCCACGCCAATCACGCTGGTCGTCTGCTTGTTGCACCCGCTGGGCGCTGCAAGCCCCGCCGCCAGAATTTCAGTCAGGTGCTCTCGCGGCACGGGCGTATCAAGGTATGTGCCGCGGTAGCTGGTCCGGTTGCGGATGGCCGCCAGTGTGTCCAGAGAAATCGCCTCCCGTTTTCATTGCAGTCAGGCACGATTGGCCTATGCCTTTGCTGATGTCCATTTGCAATCGCAAGGCATGTGCCTGGCGCGCCTGCGCTTCGGCGCGCACGCAATCAGGCATGCACGCGGTAGTCCCGTTTCATGCCGTGTGCGCCGAACACGCGCCACTCCCCCACGCCCAGCCGCTGGAACACCTCTGCGCGCTCCTGCGCGCACAGGGCGGGGTCGCTGTCCACCGAGGTCATGAGGATGGGCGCGTACTGGTTGTATGCGGCCTGTTCGGCTGTCATCTCCTTAAGGTTCACATACACATCGCCCGTAAAGGCGATCTTATGCGCGTAGTCGATCAGCACCAGCTCGCCGGGCAGGTGGCCGCCCTTGCCCTCGTACACCTCAAAGCGCAGCTCGCCAAAACGGTACTCCCCCGCATGGCGCAGCGTCTCCGCCTGCGGTGTCAGGTCACCCGCGACCACGCGCACGCGGTCAGGTTCGGGCGGGTGATAGCCTGTCAGCGTTTTGCAGATCTTGATATACGGGCGGTGCAGCGTGTTTTGCTCGCGGTAGCCATCCTCACCCGCATACTCCAGCCGAAGGCATTCCGCGCTTTTCACGCTGGTTTCCACAATGTCAAACAGCGGAAGCAAACCGCAGTGATCCACATCCGCGTGCGTCACGAACACGCGCTTCTCCGCACGGTCAAAATCCGGCACCAGCTGTCGGAAAATGTTCAACATCTCGCCCGCGTAGCAGGCATAGCCCGTATCGATGAACAGCGTTTGCCCTACGCTTTGCACAATGGCCGTATTGCTGCCGCAAGGAGGCTCGATCAGCGTGATCTGCGTGGCGTCCGTGATGCGATGCGTGGTGATGCGCGGGGAAAACGCGTTGCCTCGACAGGCTGCCAGCAAATCGGCAAAGCGGCCGATGCTGTCAAACGTGCGGTAGGGCGACAGGCCCTGTTCGTCCAGCACCTGCATGGCCAGGTTCACATGGATGAGCAGCGCTTCGCGTGCCGCGTCGCCAAGACCCGTGCGGCGTGTGAGCTCCGCCGCGTAGCTGCGGTAGAAGATGCTGTTGTCAAAGTTCTGCTGCGTGTGGTTGTAGTCGATCACCTGCACCTCGCACAGCTTTTCCGCCTCTGCCAGAAAATCAGCCACCTGCTGCCGGTTCTCCACAAACAGCCCCATTTTGAACGCCTGATAATCTGTGCCGTTCTCCTGCGAGCT
>Ga0351874_1060_pt1 | contig 21095 bp, 10 predicted proteins | sample BONcelFGM3001C13_FD_206790 | JGI IMG/M metagenome (GOLD analysis project Ga0351874, IMG submission 206790) | Enriched cells from coal bed in the Powder River Basin, Montana, United States - BONCAT cells FGM rep3 HSBNCT.FGM.300.1.C13 ...
GTTTGCACGCACTGCACCGCCGCATCCAGGTGCGCCTTGGCATCCGGCCACGACAGATTCGGCAGCACCGGATCAAAAATCAGCCGCGCCGGATCCACGCCCGCGGCCTGGGCCTCGGAACGCAGAGCAAGGGCCAGAGCCATTTTCTCCTCGGCTGAAACCGGACACAGAGACCGCTCATCCAGCAGCAGGCACACAAGATCCGTTCCGGCATTGTCTACGGCCAGGGGCAGAATACCCTGCAGCTTGGCTGGTTCCATGGTCAGCGCGCTCAGCACCGGCGCCGCGGCCGATGTCCCGGCGCACGCGCGCAGTCCCCGTTCCAGCACCTCGGGAACAGGACTGTCCAGCACCAGCCGCACATCGGGCGCGCCCGCGCACACGGCATGCACCAGGGTTTCCATGCGCCCGCGCCGCCGCTCCGACAGATATCCCGGATTCACATCAATCCACACGGCCCCCGCCGCAGCGCACTGCCCGGCCAGTGCGCGCACCTCATCTCCGCAGTCACTCGCAACCGCTTGCGCCGCCACGGGATTCATAGGATTGATATTGTCCGCCACAAAAATCATACAAACCGCCTTTTTAACTTGTCGCCGAAAATGTCATTTCAAGCCGCAACCGGCTGCGCCGCAGATCGCGTACAGGATACCGATCAGGGGTAGAGTGAGGAAAAACACGAACGCGTAAAGCATGGAAGACCGCAGGCAGCTTTTGACGAGCCGCAAATCCTTGTTGTCCCTGTCACGGAACGAAAAAGCATATTTATACATGGCGAATGAATTGTATTTTTGATTCATCAACGAATTTTTACCGAATGTTTTCTCGGACCATTCGGACATGCCCGGCACATAGTGAAACTCGCGCCACAGGTCCGGGTAGTCGTCGGCGAACCGTTGGAGCAGAAAAGCGGCGTGGGCCGCGGCGCGGGCCCGCACATCTGCGCCGCGCGCGGCGTCCAGGCGCAGGGTATACGCCACGAGCAGGTGCGCGGCGGCTGTGCCAAAAGCATTGCCCGCAGTATTCCAGCCCGCGTATGAGGACAGGGCGGCCGGGCCCGGGTTTTGCAGCAGGAGTGCGGCCAGGCCTGCGTCGGATTTGTTCACGAACCGCACGTCGGCCACACCGGCTGCGCGGCCGCGTCCTGATAGTTTCGCCGCCAGATCCGCGGCCTGTTGTTCTGCGCCCGCAGGGGTGTGGGGGGGCGAATCCCCGGCGTACACGATAAGGTGGCCGTGAATGTGTTTGTCCGTGGCCACGGTGGCGCCCGCGGCTTGCAGGGATGCGGCGGCCATGGCGGACAGGGGTCGGTCTTCGAGCGGGGCGATCCAGTCCGCGGCCTGGGGCGGCACAAAGTGCAGGGCGATGCGGGGCAGCAGCCTGCGCGCGTGGTTCACGGCGCGCGCCAGCAGGAGTTGGCCCACTTCATCGGCCCCGGGCTTGATGAGTACGCGGTCCGCGGCCCCGGCTTGCTGAATGGCCAGGGACAGGACCTCGCGCTCGGGCCGGTGCGGGCCGTATTCGGCGTTGTCATCCATGGCCAGCACCAGGTAATCGAGCACTCCGCTGGCGGCCAGGGCCACGGCCGCGCGGTTCACGGCGTGGTTGCGCGTGCGTGCGGCCAGATAATCCGCGAGTTGCTGTTCGGGAATTTTGGCTTTAAACTCGGCGGCGCGCGCGGCAAGCGCGGCGTCATTTTGCGCCTTGGCATGGTCGTTCAATTTAAGATATTTTGAAATCAGGTCGGTGACGCCGTCATACTCCGGGTCCCCGGTTGCGGTGCGCGCGATGCGCTGAATGATGCCGAATGCGAAAATTTGCGTGCGCGGGTTTTTTGCTGTGAAGTGTTCGATTGCGGCCAGACGTGCGATGGCTTCGGGTTCGGGCGTGTCCGGCACACGCGAGGCCACGAGCCCGCCATAGGCCAGCATGTCCAGGGAAATGATGAGGTAATCCGGGGCCGGCTCCAGGGTGTCCAGCCAGTGTTCGACCTGGTCCGGGTTTCCTGAGAAGCTGTAGGCCCCGATGGCTTTGTACGGGGGCACGCGCAGGTCTGCGCCCGCGATGGCGGCAAGGCGCAGCACATGGTCCATGCACGGGGGCCGGTTGTCCAGGGGAACAAATGCAATGGACGGAGTGGCCGCAGCCATGGAGAATCCGCACAATACGGTGATGCAGAGTGCAAGCAGAAATCGCAGCGGCGTGTTCATGCGATCATTGTAGTCCGTGTGAGGGCAATATTAAAAGATTTGCTTTTGGGGTGTGGGAGCGTTGGGTTGGATTGCGCCCGTATTCCCGATGATGTAGAGCGCAGCCGTGTTTTTGGATTCCTGCACGGGGAACCGTTTGAACTCTTGAATGGAAAGAAAACCTGAGCTTGCGCGCGACTTGTAAACGCCCGGCTTGTAAGCGCCGTCCTGGGCCAGGAACAGGCAGGGGCGGGGCAGTTGGTCCAGGCAGGCGCCGGTCCAGCAGATAGCGTAGCCCGCGTTGCGCATGGTGGCGTCTGCATCCAGCGCATGGGTGCGCGGGTCGCGCATAATTTGACTCGGGTCGGGCGGGTTGTGGAACAGCACGTACGTGTACATGTACGGGTTGTACGCCACGGCGCGCCATGCGAAGCGGTTCCCCTGCTCTTTCATGGCGTCAAATGCCTGCTCATAACTGTGCGAAAACGGGCCAGCGGATTCCACGCGGTAGGTGGTGAAGTAGAAATGGTAATAAAGCGCCGCGTTGGCGCAAATCAGAACCGCGGCCATGAGCGCGCCCAGGCGTGCACGGCTTGCCCCCATTTTATTTCTAATAAGTTCCAGCAGGCGCACCAGGCCGAAAGCCCCCGCCAGTTGCAGGGCGGGCAGGGCGACAATGGACCGGATGGCGTGCTGCTCGCCCCAGGTCATAAGTGATGCGCCCACGGGAAAGAGCAGGATCCACAGCACAAGCAGCAGGTGTTCTTTGTCTCGTTTTAGAATCAGAAAAACCACGCCGCAAATTAACAATACCGCGCTGATTGGCAGCATCACGCCGCGCCCCTGCGGCCCGTGCGTTTGGGCATGCGTATCGCCTTGCGTGAGCAGAAACCCCGGGGACAGGTAGCCCAGGTAGTTTGTCTTAAATGCGTACGCGGTGCGTGTGGTTTTACGGGAAGCAATCAACCGGGTGATTGGCGTATTCTTGCTTTGCAGATGCTGCTTGATTTTCTCCTGAGCGGACTGGCCGGTGATGGATTGCTTCTGGAAGTAAGCATCCATTTTCGTGGATTTGAAGGACCCGAGCGCGCCGGGCAGCCACAGGGCCAGCATCAGGGTGGCCGCGGCAAATGCCCAAACCCCGCATTTTAGAAGTTCGTTGCGGTAAAGAATTGCAAACCCGCACAGGAACAGGGGCGTGAACAGCAGGGCCACGGGATAGGTGAAGAATGTGAGGCCCATGAGCAGTGCGCCGGGAATAAGGCGCGCGGGACGGCCGCGTACGCCCTGCACGAGTAGAACCAGGCCCAGGCTGAATACTGCGGGCAGGGCCACGGCCTCGATGCCGAACCGGCTGAAATGCACGTGCCACGGGCTCACGGCGAGCAGGAGCGCGGCGGCAAGCCCGGCGTTCGCGTCGCGGAAAAGCTCCCGCCCAAGCAGGAACGCAGCCAGCACGCCCAGCACGCCGAACAGGGCCGCGGGCAGGCGAGCCGCGAATTTGTTGAGCCCCAGCAGTTTCACGCTCGCCACGGACGGATAAAAATACACGGGGTGCTTGGGGTTCCATGATGACTGCGGGTACAGGGGCCACGCACGGCCAGCTTCGTCGCGCCCTGTCTCGGCCACCAGGTATGCGTTGAGTGCAATGGATGCTTCATCGAGTTGCAGGCCGTTGGGCACGCTGTCCAGGGCGAACATGCGCAGGCCCAGGGCAAGCCCCAGCACGGCCAGGAATGCGCCCCGCTGCCAGGGTGTTAATGCGTGGTTGTTGATTTTTGGTTCAGACATTATTGAAAAGATTTTTCAGGCGTGAAACGGCATTGTCTTCGACGACTCAAGGAACCCTTTTAAAAGGGTTCCTGTTGAGAATCCTTCCAAAACTTTCGGCGGGCAATTGCCCGGCATAAAGCGCGCCGGTCAATTGCCTCATTGAATTATTGTGGGGGATTCTCATGAACACCTGATTTCATACCACCCATTTTGTGATTTGTTGTGGCATCCTTGAGTTGCGGCCTGTGAATGGCCACGTCGATTTTTTGCGTCCGCCGCACGCTTGCATTGTATGGGCGCAAAGGGGTTTTTGTCCACGCTGCGGGCTCTGGAATGCTAAAGAAAGCAAAGAGAGTGTTGATCCGATAGTCCTTTATTATAAAATGCATGGAGACAATATGATGTTATTAACACGTACAACAATTGCCGGGAGGATACGGATATGAAAAGAGCGACACTGTGCGCGGTTCTGGTTGTGGCGTTTGTGTGCGCGGCCTGGGCGCCGGCGCGCGCGGGTAACGCGCAACTGAATGCGGCTATCAACAAGATGAAGAAAATGGTGTACCAGCCCATTGACCGGTGGCAGCTCACCAAGGACATGACAAAGGAAGAAGTGCTGGATGTGAGCACGCCGGGCAGCAGATTCCAGAAGGCGGGCACCGGATATTTCTGGGCCGACACATCGGAAATCTGGATCCGCACCCGGTATGAAGTGCCCGAACAGATCCTGGGTATTCCCATCGCGGGCACCAAAATTTCCATGACCGCGAATGTGGAAGACTGGGGCGAGATCTATATCAACGGGGAACTCAAGCAGACGTTCCGCCGCTCCACGGGTTATGTGCCCATCACCGACAGCGCCGTGCCCGGGGACAAGTATTACATCATCCTGAAGCTGCGGCGCAAGGACCGGGATACGGGCCTGATCCGCGATATCAGCCTGGAGTACGATGCTCTCAAGAGTCTGGAATCGCGCGTGGGAGGATTCGTGGAAGCCGCGTCCGCCGTGGACCTGCTCCTGGACGCATCGGGCCAGGATCCGGCCGCGTGGCAGCCCACGCTGGATCAGGCTGCAGCCGCCATCGATATCGATGCGCTCAGAGACGGCAAACTGGAGCCGTTCTACGCATCCCTGGAAAAAAGCGAGCAGATCCTCCAGCCCCTGAGCGACATCATCAAGCAGTACAGCATGTACCTTGTGGGTTATTCGCACATTGACCCGGCGTGGATGTGGGACAAGTCCGAGGGCGAACACGTTGTGGTGCGCGGCACCAGCCAGCAGATCCTGGACCTGCAGAAGGAATTCCCGGATTTCGTGTACGCGGCCAACCAGATGCACTGCTACCGCTGGATGGAGCGCGATTACCCGGAACTGTTCGCAGGTATCAAGCAGGCCATCAAGGACGGGCGCTGGGAGCCCACGGGCGCCGAGTGGGTGGAGCCGGACGGCAACCTGCCCCACGGCGAGAGTTATGTGCGCCAGTTCCTGTATGGACGTAAATATACCAAGGAAAAATTTGGATTTGTAAGCACCGTGGGACTCACGCCCGACTCATTCGGGTACAACTGGAGCATGCCCCAGATCCTGGCCAAGAGCGACATGCGCGGGTTTGTGACCCAGAAGATTTCGTGGAACGACACCACACGGTTCCCGCACAACCTGTTCTGGTGGGAGTCGCCGGACGGCTCACGCGTTTTCATGTATTTCCCCCAGGGTTCGTACGGCGAGCGCGTGGACGCCATGACCATGGCCCAGCAGCTTTCCAATATCAAGAAAAAGCACGGGGTGAACAGCAATCTGGTGCTCTTCGGCATTGGCGACCACGGCGGCGGCATTCCGCGCGATTATGTGAAACGCGCCATGGCCCTGCGCACCAATCCTATTTATCCCAATATCGAATTCCTCAATTTCGAGCAGGTGTTCGACCGCATGTACGAAAAATCAAAGGAGATCGAATTCCCGGTGTGGGACACCGAGCTGTACCTGGAGTACCACCGCGGCACGTACACGTCCCAGGCCAACACCAAGAACAACAACCGGCGCAATGAGCACTGCCTCATGAACGCCGAGAAATTCGCGTCCACCGCAGCCGTGGCCCGGAACAACCAGTACCCGTTCGACCGCATCGAGGAAGCGTGGAAGATCCTGCTGTTCAACCAGTTCCACGATATCCTGCCCGGGTCGTCCATCACCCCGGTGTACGAGGATGCGGACAAGGATTATGCATGGGTAAACGCCGAGTGCCGCCAGGCGCTGGACGCGTCCCTGGAATCCATCGCATCCGAGGCTGACACCACGGGGCCGGGCAAGCCCGTGGTGCTGTTCAACGGCCTGTCCTGGGCGCGCGGCGGCCTGGTGCAGGTTGCAGTGAGCCCGGACGCCACGCAGGCCGTGGTCACCGATGACACGGGCGCGGAACTGCCCGCGCAAATCGTGGACACAGCGGACAGCGGCAAGGCCGTGGCGTTTGTGGCGCACGACATCCCGGCCCTGGGCTTCGCCGTGTACCATGTGGAAGAGGGCAAGGCGCCCGCGGCAAAAGGCGGGTTGCTCAAAGTTGACAAAAACACCATGGAGAACGACGCCCTGCTGGTGAAGATCGATCCCAAAACCGGCTGGGTGAGCAGCGTCTACGACAAAAAGAACAATCGCGAAGTCATCGCCAAAGGCGGGGCCGCGTTCGAGTTGCAGGCGTACCAGGAAGACGGCGACGCGTCCGACGCATGGGACATGCGGTTCCCTGCGGACGGCGGCAAAATGGACATGCCCCCGGCTGAAAAAATCACCATCGTGGAAAACGGCCCGGTGCGCGTGACCATCATGGCCGAGCGCAAATTTGCGCAAAAGAGCGCGTTCCGCCAGTATTACTCGCTCGTGGACGGCATCCCCATTGTGTTCGCACGCCTGGATGCGGACTGGTATGATTCGAATGTTTTCCTCAAGTCCGCGTTCGCCATGAACATGGACGCCGATTACGTGACGTACGAGATTCCTTATGCCAGCATCCAGCGCGCCACCAATGCCAAAACACCGGCGGAAAAAGCGCAGTGGGAAGTGAGCGGGCATCGGTGGGTGGATTACACGGCCGCCAAAGGAGACTTCGGCGCCACCCTGCTGAGCTGGAGCAAGTACGGCTACGACGATAAAGGCAATGTGCTGCGCATGACCATGCTGCGCAGCCCCACGCGGCCCGACCCCCAGGCCGACAAGCATTTCCATTCCATCCCCTACGCCCTGTACCCGCACGCCGGGGGCTGGCAGGACGCGGACAGCGCGCGCCAGGGCCGCGAGTACAATGACCCGATCCAGGCCATGCCCACATTCACGCACGCCAGCAAATACGGCAAGCGCCACAGCTTCTTTGCTGTGGACGCGGATAACGTGGCCATCGAAACCATCAAGCGCGCCGAGGACGGCGATGGCTTCATCATTCGTTTGGTGGAAACCGAGGGCCGTGACGGCATGGCAACCCTTTCCCTGCCGGCCGCACCCAAAAAGGTTGTGGAAACAAACCTGGTCGAACGCAACATCAAGGACCTGCCCGCGCCCGCCGAAGCAAAGCTCACCGTGCCTGTTGGCCATTACGAAATCAAATCCATCCGCGTGGTTTTCTGACGCACATGGATGTTGCGAAGGTTTCGTTTTAAATGATTTTATCAAACGTTCTGGAAGACCCCACCTGTGAAGTTTGGGGATGAATGGTTTCCTTTTTGAGAGTTTGAGGGCGTGAGCCCTCAAATGTGCTTGAAGCAGAGAAGTCCGTGTAAAAGCGCCACGGGTGTAAGCCCGTGGGCATCTGCTATAAAGAGCAATATATACTTCCAACTATTCAGTATTCCTCGAGCTATGCCAAGAGCAACAATAGCGATCAGAGCGTCATTCCAGTAAGAGAACTGGAATCCAGAGGACAGGATGTCAGGGGTAAATTTTTGGGATGGGCAAGGCTTGCCCGCAAAAGGATGGCTGCGGGCTTTTGTGCGGTGTATCGATCTCCTGCCGCCGCTTGAATTTCCGATTATTTTTCGTGATTGCCGCAATGTGTCTTCGACGACTCAAGGAACTATTTTAAATGAGGTTTCTTGAGAATACCCCAAACCTTTCCGGCGGGCAATTTCCCGGCAAAACCGCTTCGGACAATTGCCTTCGGAAGTATTGGCGGATCACCAGCATAAATGATAATTTCATGCCGCCGTTTTATTGATTTGCCGCTGTTTGCATTTACTTTCACATTGAAAAGCTCTATGTAAAATACATATAATAGCAGTGAAATATCATGTAATAGATTATTCACCAACGGAGGCGGCCCGTTGTTCACAGAGTTCTTCCTCAGGAAGCGCATCTTCACGTTTGTGATGATTGTGTTGCTGTTCGGCCTTGGCGCATGGGCCATGATGAATCTGCGCGTGGAGACCATGCCCGAGATCAATACGCCGGTTATGTTCGCGGCCATTCCCTTGCCTGGGGGCGCTCCCGAGGAAGTGGAAGCCCTTATTACCAATCCCGTGGAAGATAAAATCTCGGAGATGGAGGATATCGACCGCCTCACGTCCTCCTCGTGGCAGAACGTGTCTGTGCTCGTGGTGTTTTTTAAGGAATCCGTGGATGCGGAGGAGAAATTCAAGGAATTCAAGGAAAAGATTGCTGAAGCGCGCCAACTTATCCCGGCCGAAGCCATGGATCCCATCATGGAGGAAATCAATTTTGAAAACCTGCCCATGATGTTCCTGGGTTTCCCGGGCCAGGGCCGGAGCCAGTACGAAATCAGCCGCCGCGCCGCAAAAATCAAAAAAGAACTCGATGTGCTGCCCGGAGTCAAGAAAGTGGTTATGAAGGGCGCCACCGAAAAGCATATCGAAGTGCGGGTGAAGCCGGACCGCCTGCGCATGTACGGCGCTGCGCCCCTGCGCGCGCTCATGGAGGATTTGCCCGCCATTAACACGAACATGCCCGGAGGCAAGGCGCCCATCATGGGTGCGGAATACACGGTGCGCACCGTGGGCAAATTCAACGGGCTGGACGACTTGCGCAATGCTGTGCTGGCCGCGCACAACGGCCAACCTGTGGCCCTGCGCGATTTCGCGGATGTGAGCGAAACCTACCCGGATCCCGAAACTTTGGTGAATGTGGACGGCGCCCGCGGGGTCACCCTCGGCGTCATGAAGAAACGCGGCTTCGGTACCATCGATGTGGCCGCGCGTATCAAAAAGGTTCTTGAGAAATATCCCGACGTGGTGGTCATGTCGGATGGGTCCGAAACCGTGCAGCATCAGATGGGCGAATTGCAGTTTCACGCATCCTGGGGCATCGCCCTGGTTCTCATTGTTCTGCTGCTTACGCTCGGGTTCCGCGTGGCCGTGATCGTGAGTTTCGCGTTGCCCATGAGTATTTTCATGACGTTCGCGGCCATGTACTTCCGGGGCATGACACTCGACATGGTGTCCCTGTTCTCGCTCCTGCTCGCCCTGGGCATGATGGTGGACAACTCCATCGTGGTGTGCGAGAACATTTTCCGGCACATGTCCCTGGGCAAATCCGCGAACCAGGCCGCCATCGACGGCACCAATGAAGTGGCGTGGCCCATCCTGTCCAGCACGTTCGCGGTGGTGGCTGCGTTCCTGCCCATGGGCTTGTTTCTCACCGGCCCCATCGGCGAGTTCACGCGTCCGATTCCCATTGTGGTCACGCTCGCCCTGGTGTCCTCGCTTATTGTGGCCCAGTGCTTCAACCCCACGTTGTGCAACACGTTCATCAGGCGGGTCAAGATCGACGAAGAGGGGGGCCGGTTTTGGAAACGTGCGCGCCGGGGCTATACCAACATGATGGCGTGGTGTCTGGATCACGGCGGAACGGTCATGGCCGCGGCCGTGGTTCTGCTTGTGGCCTGCGTGCTCCTGGTTGTGTTTCGCATCATCGGCCTCCAGCTTTTTCCGCAACTTGATTCCTCAAAACTTTACATAGATATCAAGACCCCGCCCGGCAGCACATTGCAGGAAACAACCGAAGCCGCGGGGCGCATCGAAGCCGCGTTCCAGAAGTCCCCATATGTGGATCATTACATTCTCAACCTGGGATCCAGCGGCACGCGCGTGGAGATTGATGACCGCGTGTTCTACGGCTCCAACATCGCGCGGTTCATCGTGGACCTCAAGCCGCGGGCGGACATTGACCGGAGCCACAAGCAGGTCATTGACGGGTTCCGCAAAAAGTTCGGCGGCATGTTTCGCGACGGCACGGAAATGGTGTTTCTGGAAAAATACCTTGGCCCGCCCGTGGGCGCGCCCATCAATGTGCAGGTGAGCGGGCCGGACTTTGAACAGCTCCAGACCGTGACCACGGCCATGCGCCGCATGCTCAAGGCCGAGCCCGGGGTGGTGGACGTCAAGGACGACATGCCCGGGCAGGTGCCTCAGGTGGTGCTGCACGCCAACCAGCTCGCCATGGGCCGGCTCGGGCTGACCACGCACGAATTGGGCGGGTTTATCTTCCTGTCCCTCACCGGTTACAAAATCGGCGACATGTCCGTGGGAGGTGAAAAGGAATCCATCTTCCTCAAAATTGACACGGGCCAGGGCGGCATCGCCAATATGCAGAATGAAAAATTCGCGCTCCCCGGGGGCGAGCAAGTGGCGTTCGGGGATTTGCTTGAGCCCGAGTTCACCACCGGGCTCAGCGGCATCGAGCACGAAAACGGACGCCGCACCGTGAGCATCGAGGCCAACGTGGGCAAAGGCGTGGAGGCCGAGCGCATTGTCAGCAACCTGCAGAGCTACCTGCCGGCCATGCGCAAAACACTGGAGAGCATTGATCCCAAAATTAAGAATGTGAAAATCCGGTTCGCCGGGGAAACCATGCTCATGGACCAGGCGTACTCGGACCTGGTTACGGCCGTGCTCGTGTCCCTGGCGCTTATCTATCTCATCCTGCTTCTGGAATTCCGGTCCACGCTCCAGCCGCTCATTATCCTGGTGTGCGTGCCCTATGCGCTTGTGGGCGTTATTCTGGGGCTGCTCATCATGGGCTACTCGTTCAGCATCCTTGCGGGCATCGGGCTGTTGTGCCTTATTGGCATCGTGGTGAACAACGGCATCATATTTATCGACTACGCCAACCTGCTGCAGGCGCGCGGGCGCAGCCGCCGCGAGGCGTGCCTGGAGGCCTGCCTCACACGCCTGCGGCCCATCGTGCTCACCAAGATCACGGTCATCCTCGGCATCACGCCCATGGCCCTGGCGTCGGCATCCAAAACCCAGTTCTGGAAACCCCTGTGCTGGTCCATTATCTGGGGCCTGCTCATCTCCACGACCCTCACCCTCATCATCATACCCGTGGCGTATTACATCACCGAAGGCTGGCGCGCCCGCTACTACGGCAAGCGCCCGGACGTGACAAAAGTCACTGCTGAAGAGTGACGCGCATCACGTGTACGCCTCTCCAAAACGGGAATATAGGAAATACAACCAGGGACGGGTGAGCGGTCGCGCATCATGCTTTCTCCGTATCATAATCCGCAGCGGCCGCGGGTGAAAGAATGAGTCTTTAGCTGCTCAATACGCAAACCAATCCACACACATGACAATGTAATCGTCCCCGTACAGGGGGCGCAAGACGGGCCGCCGCATGGCCTGCAAAGGATGTGCGGTCTTTATTTGACGGCGAATTAGCACGGCCACACGCAGCAGAGAGAGAATAAAAGGCATGTTCAACCGGGGGGCTGAATGCATGCCGGACAACCCACAGAGACGAGGGGGAAAACATGCACCAGACAAAGAACAGGAAATGGATTTGTTACGTTATGATACTCGCACTGTGCGCCGCGGGCGCGGCCCTGGCCGTGATCGGCTGCGGCGGAGGGGGCGGCACAACCGCCACGTCCACACCCGCGGCACTGAGCGCGGATCAGGAACTCACTGAAGTATCCAAAGCTATCGAAACGCAGAATGCGGCCTGGACACCGGCCATGAACCCTGTGGCGCAGCTCTCGGATGCGGAGCAGGATGCGCTCAACGGCGCTGTGGATGAAGCGCCGGCCGCTGCCAGGGCCTGGGCCGCAGCAGCGCGCGCCAGGCCGCAGAGGCGCTGCCGGCCTCTATTGACTGGACGAATAAAAGCGGCGTGAACTGGTCTACCAGCGTCAAGAACCAGGGCTCGTGCGGAAGCTGCGTGGCGTTCGTCAGCCTGGGCGCGGTCGAGGCTTTGTCGCGCATCGCCGCCAATGACAGTTCTCTGAATGTGGATCTGTCCGAAGCCGACCTGTTCGGCTGTGGGGGCCGCGCATGTTCCCAGGGCTGGTCGGCCAGCAAGGCCGCGCAGCGCCTCCAGGACACGGGTGTGGCTGCCGAAGCGTGCCTTCCCTATTCGGTTCAGGGCGGCGCCCTGGCCAATGCGTGCAGCGCCATGTGCGCAGATTCGCAACCCGTGAAAATCGCTTCCTGGAGTTATATCTATAATCCCGCAGACACGGCCGAAGCCACGCAGCAGATCAAGCAGGCCCTGCAGAACGGCCCGGTTGTGGGTAGCATGAAAGTGTATACGGATTTCTTCTATTACGGCTCAGGAGCCTATGAACACGTGTACGGCGCTGAGCGCGGCGGGCACGCTGTTCTCATCGTGGGCTACAACGATGCAGGCGGGTATTGGATCATCAAAAATTCCTGGGGCGCGGAATGGGGTGTGAATGGATATGCCCGCATCAAGTACGGGCAGGCCGATATTGAAAAACGCGTGACCGTGGTCATGGCCGTTAATGCGTCTGCTTCCCCGGACCCGGATCCCGAATCCACAGTGGCCGCAAGCGCGAGCCCTTGGTCCGGAACAACTGACGATACGTTCACCGTCACATGCGCCGTGGCCGGAACCGCCACGAGCCTTGAGGCCCGCTGTGGCGATTCCGACGCATGGATCGATATCCTGTCCGGCAACCAGCGCGCCTGCACCTACGCTGCAGCCGGATCCTACACCCCGGCATGCCGCGTAAACGGTAGTATCACGGACAGCGTGGACGCCCCCGTGTCCGTGGCCGCCGCCTCCTCGTGCGGGGACGGCGCAGTGAACGGCGAGGAAGCGTGCGACGCCGGCGCGCAAAACGGAGCCGTGTGCACGCCGGAATACGGCGGAACCTGCACCTACTGCTCGGCCAGTTGCCGGTCGGTTACCGTGAACGGGGGCTCGTGCGGCGACGGCGCGGTGGATGACAGCGCTGGCGAAGCGTGCGACGCGGCCCAGGGCAACGGCGTGGCCTGCACGCCCGATTACAACGGGGACAACTGCACCTACTGCACGGATGTCTGCCAGGCCGCAACCGTAACCGCGCCGCGCTGCGGCAACGGGCAGGTCTATGCCGAACACGGCGAGCAGTGCGATAACCTCATGGGCGGCAACGGGAACGAATGTTCCCCGGTTTACGGCCATGAATGCACCTACTGCTCCGCAAGTTGCCAGAACGTGACGATGCAGGGCCACGCCTGCGGGGACGGCATCCTGGACAGGGCGGACGGCGAGGTGTGCGACGATGGCAACGCCACACCGTGGGATGGCTGCTCCTTCACATGCAAGCCTTCAGTGGTGTGTTCGGATCATGTTGCGGAGGCAGCGTGTGATGAATATATAGGCCGCTGCTACTGGCATGCCGGAGATGTTGCGTGCCGTGATTTCTGCACCGACGCTTTTGACAACCAGGCCCAGTGCGACGACCAGCACAACTGCGCATGGGACTTCGATGCCGGCATATGCAAGGCTGATTGATGCCGGCCGCCCTACAGTTTGATTGTAATCGATAATCAATTTGCCGCCGATTTGCATGTGATTCAGTTTATAGGACAAAAAGCGCCGCGCATTGTGCGCGGCGGTTGATTTTGTTTTAGATGGTTTCCGGGAACCCGGCATGGCAGGTTGTTATTGAATCTGCCCCTGGTACTCGTTGCTCAGAGTATATCCGCCGATCTGGCTCGCGGGGAACCGTTCGGCCTGGGTAACGGCCCGGGGCAGGGCTATCTCCCCGTCGGATTTGGGCTTTAACGTGCTTTCGCCGAGCGCCTCGCCGATAGATGGGAGTTTCACGTGCTCGGGGCGCTCCTGGTCGTAGAATTCCTCGCGCTCGAACCAGGCTTTGCCTTCGTCGCCTTCGTTCACGCCCGAGGCTTCCACGCCCACGTCGATGGCTTCCTGCTCTTTTTTGCTTTTTTCCTCTTCTTCTTTCTTTTTGCGTTCCTCTTCTTCTTTCTTCTTCTCTTCTTCTTTTTTCTTTTTCTCTTCCTCGGCTTTCTTCTTCTTTTCCTCGTCCTTTTTCTTCTTTTCCGCTTCGGCTTTATTCTTGTCTTCTTCTTCTTTCTTCTTTTTCTCGGCTTCAGCCTTTTTTCTATCTTCTTCCTGCTGTTGCAGTTCTTTTTTCGAGGGCTTGGCTGCGCGGGGCGCGGCGTTTGTGTCGAATGTTTTCATAATGGAGAATTTGCTGGTCTCGGTTTCTTCGGAGCCCGAGTTCAGGGCGTAATCCAGGCGGAACCCCTGGTAGTCGACACTGAATCCATAGGATGTGCTGCCGTCGTATGAACCGAGCCGCATGGTGAAATGATCGGCCACCAGGTATTCCATGCCTATGCCGAAACCCGAGGAGCCCAGGTAATCGCTGTCATAGGCTGCGGCCACGGTGGCGGCGCCCTCCATGAATTTCTTGGATGCGCCCAGGGAGATATTCATGGGCACTTCATCCATGACGCCCAGTGTCACGCCGCCGATGTTCTGGAAATTCACGCCCACGCGGGTGTCCTCGTCCATGAGCATGAGAGCGCCCAGGTCGAAACCCGTACCGCTGGCGCTGTTTCCGAACAGATCGTATTTGAGGCTCTTGAACCCGAATCCCAGATACATGTTGTTTCCGTACTGCATGGCGTAGGCCAGGGCCAGGCCCGTGTATTTTTCGGACGCAACTCCCATGGGGTAATCGAAACGCTGGTCGTTGGAAGGATTCTGGCCGAATATCGGGAAATCCGTGTTGGCCGCGGAATAGGAGAATCCGATCGCGCCGCGCCCGTAGGGCATGGCCGCGCTGAGGGTTTGAATGTCGCTTTCAAAAAACGCCAGGTTGGTGCGCGTGGTGAGCACCTGGGGGCCGGGCAGGGTGGCCAGGCCGGCCGGGTTCCAGTAGATTGAGCTTACGTCATCGCTGAGCCCCACGAACGCGTTGCCCATGCCGAACGCGCGCGCGCTCTCGCCCTCCCGGAAAAAGTCGGACTGGGCTGCGGTATCGCTCTCCGCGCGCGCGGGTGCTGCAAGCGCGGCGCCCAGCACCGCAATGAATATCCATGTCAGCAGGTTTCGGACCATTGTTTTTCTACTCTCCGTGTTCTGCAAATAATGTCCACTTTATTTTTTGAAGATTGCCAGTTTCCCTGTCTGCTCCGAGGTGCCGCCGTTAGCATACATGGCGCGCAATCGAAACACATATACACCATTGGCTATATGTCCGCCGCTGAGGCTTCTTCCGTTCCACAATATCTCGTTATAACCTTCTTTGGTAATAGGTTGTGTGAATGTATAAACCATGCGGCCATCCCTGCGATAAACTTCCAAAACAACTGTTCCAATAGAGAAGGGAGACTGGAATGATATGACAATATTGCCACCGTTCAATGGGTTGAAAACACCGGACCCGTCATCGGGACCTGCAGCAATACTCTGAAGCTGCGAGCTGCCAGACACCATGACAATAGTTTCGACAGTTTGCACGTTTGCATTGTCATCCTCAACAGTCATTACTAACTGGTATCTTCCGGGAGTCAGAGTTTTGCCTGAATTGCTAGTTGAACTGGGAGTCCATTTCATTGTGCAAAGTGCTCCCGCCTGACACTGAGTGTTTCCAGTTTTCACGCAATCCCAAGTATCACCGGAGCTGTCTTTTAAGACAACCTTGATGCTGTCAAAATCAACGGTATCTGTGGCATCGCTTCCGCTGTCACTGAAAATCGCCGATATGGTAACACCTTCACTGGCGCTGATTAAATCGCCACTGGTTAATGACAATGCATTCGATTGTAAATTGATGGTGGGCGGGGTGCGGTCGTCGCTCTTGAACAGCACGGTGAATGTGTTGCCGTAGTTGCTGCCGCCCACGGTGACCTGGATGTTGGCTGTTCCAATGTCCGTGGAGGATACGTCGAACGTGGCCGTGCCGCTGGCAGTGGACGTTGTGGACGTGGCGGAAAACACCAGGTTGTCCAGGCCGCTGCCGCTGAGCGCCACGGTGTCGCCGCTGCGCAGGTTGCCGTAGGTGTCCTGCACCGTGACCGTGACCTTGCCGCGGCTGGAACCGTCGGCCACGATCTGGTAATCGGTGCTGCTGGAACTCGTGTAAGGCAGGGTGATGATGTTGAGGCTGCCGGCGCTGCCGGACGCGGCCTGGACCGAGGACTGGCCCGTGGGCTGGGTGGTGTCGGTGATCTGCGTGGTAGTGATGGTGACGCCGCTGACCGGGGCCGCGGGGTTAACCGTGGCCGCCTGCGTGCCCGATGTGATGCCTGTGGCCGCCGCCGTAATTGTGGGTGTTCCCGCCTTGGTATCCTTGTAATAGAACGAAGCCGTGGACGTGGCCGTGAGGCTCACGCTTGTCACGGATGCGCCCCCGGATGTGGCGCTGAAGGTTACGGTGCCGGTGCTCGTGGAACTGAGGTTTACGGTGGCGGTTGTACTCACAGCATTGCCAAAGGTGTCCTGCACCTGGAAGGTGTAAATTGATGAGACCGTGCCCGCGGTGAGAGTCTGTGCGGTTGTGGTGAACAGGATCTTGTTGGCTGCGCCCGCCGAGAAATTCACATCCTGGGTGCTGGTCATGGTGAGTTCCGTGCCCCCGGTGTCGGACAGCGTCAGGTTTACTGTCTGGGCCGTATTGTCTGTGAGGGGCACGGTGACCACGCCCGCGGCCGCCTGCACGGCCATTGTGTTGGTGTTGCCTCCGCCGATGATGGTTCCGGCTGTTGAGGGTGAGCCGAATGTGGCGCTGCCGTTGGCCACGAGGCTGAAGATATGCGTGCTTGTGGCCACGGTATTTCCGTACTGGTCCTGCACTGTTGCTGTGACATTGGTGTTGGCGCCCACAGTGGCGTCCGTGGGGTTGGCTATCACAACCTGGTTCGCCGCGCCAGGACTGAATATGAGATCCTGGGTGCTGGTCAGGTCAAACCCGTTTCCGAATGTATCCGTCATGGAAATAGAGATTGTTTGTGCGGTCTGGTCCGTAACATTAAGCACAACCAACCCGCCGGCTGCCTGCACGGCCACAGTGCTGCTGTTGCCTCCGGATACAACCGTACCCGTGGACGCGTTCACGCCCACGGCGCTGCCATTGAGATTCACTGTAAACGAGGTGGTGTTGTCAGAAGAAACCAAGTTGTTGGTGGCGTCCTGTACCTGGAAGGTAACGGGTGCGGCCATGTCCACGCTGGTATCCGTGGGGTTGACCACAACGATTTTGGCCGCCACGCCCGGCACAATGTTGATAGCCAGCGCCGTGGTGTTGGATGCGAAATTCTGGGACAGTGTACCCGTGGCCGTGAGCACGGACGCGGTGATGTCGGTCCCGTCGCCGACCACGCTGTCCGTGATCGTGACCAGGGCTGCGCCGGCCCCGGCGAGTTCGCCTGTGACCGAAGTGTCTGCTGCGCCGGCCACGCTCGTGGCGCTGGCGAGCGTGGTTGCCGAGATGTCTTTTTGAGACGCAGGGGTTGCGGACCCGCCGCTGAGCGAAAGCGCCACTTGCCGCGTGGCGTTGGGCCCGGCGGTTATGGGATTGCCGTCATTGTCATAAATTGTAATTGTGAGGTCCTCGGTGCCGCCGGTCTCCAGGGCGCCGTCATTGGCCGTGACCTTGACATGGTCGGCCTTGAGATACACGGTGGATGTGCCAAAATTTTGAAGCGCCGCAGTGATGCCCGCAAGGGAAACCACACCGGAATTCTCATAATCGATCCATGGGTCGCCGTCATCGTCGATGTCTTTAATCTGCACGGACACGGAACTTGTGGCGACCTTGAAATAGTATGTTCCCTTGAGATTAACCGGGTCCACTTCGGCGAAGAACTCCGGAGTCACGCGTGCGGATGTGCCATCCAGGAAGTAGAAATTGGTCAGGTTGCCGAGGCCCACGATGCCTGTCCCGCCGGGGTTCTGCACGGTGATCTGCACGTTGTAAGCGATATAGAGGCCATTGGCGATTGTGCTTGTGCCCGCGAGGATGGGCACCTTGGTGCTGATGTCGCCGTTGGTTGCGCCTGTGAGGTTAAGCAGGGTTTGGCTGGTTGCGCCGCCGCCGGGTGTTACGTTGGCCGCGCCGCTGTCAATGGACTGGTAACCGGTTTTGGCCACAATAAGCTGCGCGGCCACAGCCGGGGTGTTGAAATAATAAAGGTTTGCGCCCGCCCCTTGATTCGCATAAAGCGGGACCGAGCCGCCATGGGTTACGGTCACGCCGGTTATGGCAGATCCGAATTGATCATAGACGGCAACCTTGAGGCCGTACTTGAGTCCGTCCGTGGCGCCCAGGTACGAGGGGGTCACCTGCGGGCCAGCGGCGGCTGTGACAATGGATGTGGCGTCGCAGGAATTCACATGCCCGGATTTTGTAAGGCGCGCATAATATGTGTTCGGGGTCTGGGCAACATACCAGGCGGTGGCGCCCGCATTCCACGTGGGCCCGGCCGCTGCAGCCACGGCTGGCACGGTGCAGTTCGAGTCCGTGAACAGGGCCAGGGTTTCGGTGCCGTCCAATGCAATGTTATTGCCCAATTCGTCCTGGACCGGGGATGTGAGCTTAATGGTAAAGAGCACGTTGGTTACCGCTGCTGTGACCTGTGCGTCTGTGGCCGCGGTGCGGTCGGAAGCAAAGCTGGTGCCTGTGTTGGTGACGTATCCGTCCTTGGCCGCGGAGATGGTCAGGGCCGTGTGCGCCAGAGGCACGGGGCAGTACCACGCGCCCCCGTTTTCGGTGCAGGCGATGCCCGCGGCGTCGCCGGTGTTCACAGTCACAACCGCAAGCGCGCCGCTGATTTCATCGGCTACCCCCGTGACTTTGTATGCATACAGCACGCTGGCGATGGTATCGGTCTGCTGGGCCGTTGTGTGCGCGGCGCGGTTTGCTCCGCCGGTCATGTTGTAGCTGGCCTGCACATACCCGTCCGCAGTGGGAGAGCACACCATGGCGCCGTCGCTGTTGGCCAGCACCACGGGGCAGTACCACACGCCCCCGTTCACCGCGCAGTTGTTCTGCGCCGTGTTGTCGCCGCATGTCAGTGCGGTCACGCTGGCGGTAATATCGTTCACTGTTACTTCATCGGTGAATGCCGTGATAGTGTATGCGTAATCAATGACCAGGGCCTGGGCTTCCTGCGCATCCGTGTGCGCGCCGCGGCCGGTGCTGATGTTGGTCGCCTGATCATCCACGTATCCATCGAGCACGTTGCTGATGCCGCCCCCGTCTGTTCCAATTGTGTAGTTGCAGTAATAAATACCCGTGCCAACACCGGATTCGGTGCAACTGCCGGTACCGCCCACGAGGGTCACTGCGGCCCCGCCATGCGCAGTGGCAAACGCTTCATTGGTCAATGTATATTTCTGTCCGTATTTGATTGTCAGAGACTGGGCTTCCTGGGCGTCGGTGTTGGCGGCGCGGCCCGTGGAGTTGTTGGTTGCCTGATCATCCACATACCCATCGAGCACGTTGCTGATGCCGCCCCCGTCTGTGCCGATGGTGTAGTTGCAGTAATAAATGCCCGTGCCAACGCCCGACTCGGTGCACCCGCCGGTGCCGCCCACGAGCGTGACCGCAGCACCTGTATGTGCGGTGGCGAAAACCTCATTGGTTAATGTGTATTTCTGTGCGTACTGCACACCTGTGATCGTGTCCGTAACCTGCGCGTCCGCATTGGCTGTGCGGTTGGCCACGGTTCCGAAGCCGGCCTGCACGTACCCGTCCAGGGTTGCCTGCGCGCTGGCCGCCACATTATCATTGGCAAGGGCCACCGCGCAGTAGTAAGTCGATGTGCCGGCGTTCCATGTGCAAGTGTCCCCGCCGATGGTGAGCGCGGTTCCGGCCCCGGCGATGTTCACGGCGAGAACCTCGGTGCTGATCGTGGTCACGATGTGGCTGTACTCCACATCCGCGATAGCGTCCACGCTCTGCGCGGCGCCCTGGGTCGTGCGGTCGCCCACCGTGCCGTACGCTTTGGCCACATATCCGTCGAGCGTAACGGTTGCGCTCACCGCCGTGTCGTCGCTCAGTACGGGCACGGGGCAATAATACGTTGTGGTGCCGCCGTCCCACGTGCACGACGCGCCACCGATGCTGAGGGTTGTGCCCGCGCCTGCGATGTTGGCCGCAAGCTGCTGCGTGCTGATCGTGGTCACGATGTGGCTGTACTCCACGCCCGTGATCGTGTCCACGCTCTGCGCGTCCGTGTTGGCCCCGCGTCCCACCACGGTGCCGTAATTGTTTTGCACATATCCGTCCAGGGTCACATTGGCGCTGGCCGGCACATTGTCATTGGCAAGCAGCGTGGGGCAGTACCACGCGGTTGTGCCCGCGTGCCAGGTGCATGTGTCTCCGCCCACGGTGAGCGCGGATACGGTTGCTGCGATATTGGTTGCCAGCACCTCGGTGCTGATGGTGGTTATCTTGTGCGCATATTTCACGCTGATGGCCTGGGCGTCCTGAACGTCGGTGTTGGCCGCGCGGTTGGCGCTGGGGTTCGCGCCCTGGTCATCCACGTACCCATCGAGCACATTGCTGATGCCTCCGCTGTCTGTGCCGATGGTGTAGTTGCAGTAATAAATGCCCGTGCCAACGCCCGACTCGGTGCATGCGCCGGTGCCGCCCACAACAGTGACGACAGCCCCGCCGTGCACGGTGGCGAACGCCTCATTGGTCAGGGTGTATTTCTGCGCGTACTGCACGCCTGTGATCGTGTCCGTGACCTGGGCTTCGGTGTTGGCCGTGCGGTTGTTCACCGTGCTGTACGCGGCCTGCACATATCCATCCAGGGCCACTGTGGCCCCGGCCGCCACATTATCATTGGCAAGGGCCACCGCGCAGTAGTAAGTCGATGTGCCGGCGTTCCATGTGCAAGTGTCCCCGCCGATGGTGAGCGCGG
>Ga0351874_1109_pt1 | contig 20786 bp, 19 predicted proteins | sample BONcelFGM3001C13_FD_206790 | JGI IMG/M metagenome (GOLD analysis project Ga0351874, IMG submission 206790) | Enriched cells from coal bed in the Powder River Basin, Montana, United States - BONCAT cells FGM rep3 HSBNCT.FGM.300.1.C13 ...
TTCAGTGTGGTGGCTGATCCATCGGTTAAAAAGCCAGCCGCCCGTCCCCAAAGGGAGAATTGGTCAAGTTAATTTTTGGCTTCTGATTGTGAACACGGTCTTTATCGCGCTGCACCTGGTTCAGACGACATTCTTCTATGACGGGTTGGCGCAGTTTGTACCCGTGATGTCATCACAGGGTTCGGTCATCCTCATGTTGGTGATGATTTTGATTTTGCTCAACAACAGGCGGGGCTTGTTCTTCGGTAAAAAGGTCAAACTACCCGTCGGGGGAACCTCGTTGATTTATAGAACCCACGGGTATTATATTGCATGGGCGGTGATTTTCACTTTTTGGTTTCACCCCATGGAGGGTACGTTGGGGCATTTAGTCGGCTTTTTCTACCTATTTGTGCTGATGACGCAAATCTCACTTGCGAAAACCAGTTGGCATAACAATATTCGCTGGATTACCTTCTTGGAGGTTTTCGTTGCGGGTCATGGCGCCATTGTAGCCATTGGCGCTGCCAACGGCATGTGGCCGATGTTCTTCTTTGGTTTTATGATGATGTTTATTGTGACGCAGGTATACGGCATCCTTCGAAACAGAATCGCAATTGCGGGGATCGTCGCATCCTATGTGGCGCTTGTGTTGGTCACTTACGGTGGACTGCTACGCAACGCCTTTACCGGCACGCCTGTTGGCTGGGTTAATATTCATCAGATTACATGGATCCCCATTGTTCTGTATGGTTTGGTTTTTGCGGTAGTTTGGCTGGCGCAAGGGATATCTGCGCTCCGGAAAAAGTAAGGCTGGCCGTGTGAGCGCCACGCCGTTGAAGCATATGAGGTATTGCATGAAAAGAAAAAGAAAAGGGTTGCGCATTGCCGTTCTTTCGGTTGCGTGCTTACTTACCGCGGTGCTGGGCGGGTTCTATGTTTACACGTTGGATTATTATCATGCGGATGCGGATGCGCTTGGTTTGCTATCGTCCGATCCCCTCATCACGCAGGAGGATGGCAACATCACGCTGATCCGCGCCGCGCCGATTTCGGATATGCATGTCGGGCTTATCTTCTACCCCGGCGGAAAGGTGGAGGCAAGCGCCTACCTGCCTTTGCTCAAACAACTTTCGCAAAAAGGTATTACGTGCGTACTCCTCAAGATGCCGTTTAACTTGGCGGTTTTTGATGTGAACGCGGCTGATCGGGTTTATACGCGGTTCCCGGAGATTCAGTCCTGGTACTTGGCGGGGCATTCGCTGGGCGGCGCGATGGCCAGCAGTTATGCAGGTGCCCACACAGATCAACTGAAGGGTCTCATTTTGTTGGGCGCATATCCGCTAAACGATGCCGCTGTGGCGACGCTTGCGGTTTATGGCAGCGAGGATCAAGGGCTTGACCGCGCAAAGCTGGAATCTGCTGAGGAAAAGGTCGAAATATCGGGGGGCAACCACGCGTATTTTGGCAATTACGGCGAACAAAAAGGGGATGGCACCGCCACCATTACGAGAGAAGCGCAACAGGCCCAAGCGGTGGACGCGATCATCACGTTTATCCAAACCACCAATGTGGAGCCATAAGCCGATGGTTTTTCAAGAAGCGGAGGGCAGAATGAAACCTCAATTGCCCTCCGCTTGTAAACAAATGTCGTTAAACCAGTAAAAATTCCTCATCCGTCGCTTCATTTCCCCGCGCAAACGATATGTAAAATTTCACGCACATTTGTTGCAACTCAAACGACGAGCATTTGCCACCTGATGATATTTCCAGAATCCCCGAGCCGGATAATAATGCGAGCCGCGAAGCAGTCATCCACGCTTGCAGCGGCTTAACTTTTGGTGGGTCAGTTCGGAGCTCAAAACACCAAAGGCGACGGGATAGACTACCACGTTGGGAAATCCCTATGGATTTTCTGCCACTGCTCAACTATATCTTATAACGGCCATTCATTTTGACATATTCGTGTGTATTGTACAAATGCTCAGGTCGCTATACCGCACAACCCTCACAGTATTTGGGTCTATTCGAATTTCTCATTGCGCATTCACCCATTCTTGATAAATCTGCCAACCTAAAAACAGGTACAAATATACCACGCGGCGTGTGAGTCTACATCAAAGACTTGTACAGCAGAGAAGCAAGCACATGAATCAATGAAACACTCTCTCATCTCAGATTCAGCGTTTTTGATGAAGTGGAAATAGCCACCCCCTTCCAGCCATTCGATGATTGTGGTTAACAGTGTTCTCTTCTCATTGTAGTCATAAATTACCACTTTGTACTTTGTTACCCTGCTCATTTCTGCGTAAAGGCGTTTTCTTTCATCTTGTCCCATGCCATGAGCCACATAAGATGCTATGGATACATCAAAATACTTATCCGAAAAAGGTAAGGCTTCGATTGCGTTGGCATGTATAAAGGATACTCCTTTGTTCTCAGGGTCGAGTATACTGAAGTTCGCAATTTCATAAAGTAATGGCAAAGCCATTGGTACTCCGCTAGAATGAATGGTGTCGAGACATTCAAAGAGGAGGAGAAAACCAATGGCCAAGAAAAACGATACCACAAATCTCACGGAATTGCTACTGCGTTGTATGGGAGAAGCGGATCCGATGCTCAGTATGCTGGAATGGCTCTGTGCTCGACTGATGGAGGCGGAGGTTTCCAGCAAGTTGGGGGCAGAAAAGAACGAGCACTGCGACGATCGAACCAGCAGCAGGAGCGGATATCGGCCACGAAGGTACGATACCCGGATGGGCACCATGTACCTACTGATCCCCAAAGTCAGAAACGGCGGCTACATCCCTTTCTTCGTAACCGAGCGCAAGCGCAGCGAGGCAGCTTTGATTCAAGTGGTACAGGAAGCTTTCGTGCAAGGGGTATCAACTCGCAAGATGGACAAGTTCGCAAAGAGCCTGGGCATTGAAAACCTATCCCGCAGTCAGGTAAGCGACATGACCAAAGGGCTTAACGAGCAGGTACAGTCGTTCAGGGAACGTCCATTGGCGGGAGAGCCGTATCCCGTGCTCTGGGTCGATGCCCTGTATGAGAAGGTGCGTTATGGCGGTCGTGTTGTCAGCATGGCCATCCAGATCGTTTGCGGTGTAAACGCGCAGGGGCATCGTGAAGTACTAGCGGTCGAGCCCATGCTGGAAGAATCCAAGCACACCTATCAGCACCTGTTTGATGGCCTGAAGGCGCGTGGTCTGCAGACGCCTTCGCTGGTCGTTTCGGATGCGCATAAGGGGCTGATTGCCGCCATTCGGACGAGCTTTGTCGGCGCATCGTGGCAACGGTGCAAGGTACATTTCATGCGAAATACCCTCGCGCATATCCCTCACCGCGACAAGGCAGAATTCGCTGGGCAGCTCAAGGAGATTTGGCTTGCCCCCTCCGCGGAGGGGGCAAGGGCGCGCGCTGCGGCGCTGGGTGAGAAGTATGCAGACAAATATCCCAAAGCCATTGAAACGCTGGAGGACGGGCTGGAGGATTCCCTTTCCTTCTACGCCTTCCCTAAGCTGGATGCCCGCAAGATCGCCTCGACCAACATGTTGGAGCGGCTCAACGAGGAGATACGGCGGCGAACAAGGGTTGTCGGAATCTTCCCGAATCCAGACTCATACCTGCGTCTGGTCACCACGTTTCTCATGGAATATGCGGAAGACTGGTCGGTTTCTAGAGCCTATCTCAGCGAAGAGTCCATTCGTACCCTATTACCCCAAGCGGCTTGATTCATATGCGGAGTACTTCGAAATTGCGAACATCGCTTGACACTATCGTTCTCCTCAGGGTTCTTGCTGGCTATTTGTAGCATCTTTTTAGCAGTATCAATGCCTGTAACCACCAAGCCGTTTTTGTGAAGCACAGCGCATAGCGCCCCTGTGCCACAGCCCACATCAAGAATATTCGCATTAGTTTTCAAATTTAGCCTGTTTACGTGGCCATTCACAATTTTCAAAAAATGTCTCTTCTGCTTATGGTAGAAGAGCCCGTAGATAGGTGCTATCCCATTAAAAAGAGTCTCACTTCTATCCTTGTGCATCGTGCAATAGCCACTTTCTCGTTCTACTATACCGAATGAATTTGCGCTTCCTTGTTGATCGAAACTGATAATGATACAATCATGATGTCCATAAAGCTTGTCCGCCTCTGTTAGTAAAGATGTGTTGTAACTCCATTCCACCACGTTGGAAAATACCTATGGATTCTTTTATCCTCCTGTTCACGTTGACCTTACAACGGACGAGAAATTTTTCGTACTCTTCTTGGATGATTATTACATCGACCAGCTTAAAGAGTCAGTTCCATCCGCTTGATGATGTGATCCTGATACTCCTTGTCCAGCTCCACAAAGTAGCCGCTCCAGCCCCACACGCGCACGATCAGGTTGCGGTGGTCCTGCGGGCGCTTTTGCGCGTCCAGCATGGTGTCACGGTTCACGGCGTTCAGCTGCAATTGCTGGCCGCCCATGTCCATGAAGCTCTTGACCATCAGGGCCACCTTCTGGATGGCCTGCTCGTTGCGGAACATCGTATCGTGCAGCTCCAGCGTGAGGGGGCCGCCGTTGCACACGCGCGTCAGGCGGGGCTTGGCAAACGACTGCAAAATGGATACGGGGCCTTTGAGGCGCGCAAACAGGCTGGGCGAATAGTTGGCCGCCAGCCCCTCGCCCGCGCGCCGCCCGTCCGCGGTGGCGGGCAGCGTGGCCGCATGCCACACGTAGTACATGGCCGAGCCCGTGCCCGCGCGGAAAATGCCGCCACGCTCGTTTACCTGCCCCTCCATGCTGTCGGCGAAGGCGTCCATCAGCGCCACAGCGATGTCGTCCACCTCGGGGTCGTTGTTGCCCATTTTGGGCGCGTCAAAGCGCAGCTTGGCCAGCAGGTCGTCGCGGCCTTCGTAGTCTATTTCCAGCGCGGCAAGCAGCTCGGCCTTGGTCACGCTATGGTCGCCGTAGACATACTTGCGGATGGCGGCCAGCGCGTCCGCGGCGGTGGCGATGCCCGTGCCGTGGAAGCCGTAGTTGTTGTAGCGGCAGCCCAGCGACACGTCGCGCCCGTTTTCGGCGCAGCCTTCCATCATCAGTGACAGGTATGGCGCGGGGAACACGTACAGGTTTTGGACGGCCTTCACGTTTTCCAGCACCTGCGTATGGATGTTTTCTTTCACAGCGGCCAGCAGCGCGTCAAAATCGGGCGCGCTGTCCAGCTGTTCGGCCACGGCCTTCTGCATGGCGGCCGCGAAGCTCACCGCGCCAATGTTGGGGATGTCCATGCCGCGCCCGGGCACGATGAACTCCCAGCAGGCGGCCACGGTGTAGTTGTAGGCATCGCGCGGCTCGTAGCCGTAGGCAAGCAGCGCGGGGATCACCACCTCGTCGTTTGCGTACTGCGGAAAGCCCAACCCCTGACGGGTAAGCTCGCTGCCCAGCACATACACATCCAGCGGGGTGTTGTGGTTCACGCGCAGGTTGATCTTGGGGTCGATCAGGCACAGCTCCAGGCTGGCCTTCAGGCACAGTTCGGACAGCTCGTTGTAGCTGTCGGTACCGTCGGGGTTCAGGCCGCCCAGCATGATGCTCTGGCCGTTGTCGCCCTGCTGCATACCGGTGTAGAGGTCGCTGTCGCGGTTGAAGGTCAGGAAGAACTCCGAAAGCCACTCCAGCGCCGTTTCGCGGGTCAGGCGGCCCGCGTCGATATCCGCGCGGTAGTAGGGGTAGAGGTACTGGTCCAGCCGCCCCACGGTGTTGTGGTAATTGCCGCCCAGCCACATCGCAAAGTGCAGGATGCGGAACATCTGCAACGCCTCGGGAAAGGTGCGCGGCGCGTGCATGGGCACGCGGGTCAGCATATCCGCGATTTCCTGCCGCCCTTCGCGGATGGCCTGCTCGCGGTAGCGGTTGCACAGATCCTGCAAAGCGTCCAGGATCGCCACCTGCATCCTGAGGTATTCCGCCTTGTCCTTCTCGCCCGACGTTTGAAAGGCTTCCGCGGCGGAAACCAGCTCCCCGCGGCGCTCGCGCAGGCCGCGGCCCAGCAGCAGCGTGTAGTCCACGCTGATGTTGCACACCTCGCCGCGCTCGTGCAGCTTGCGCGTAGCCTTGAGCATGTCCAGCTCGGGCTTGGTGAACAGCGAGGGCACGGTGGGGTTGCGCCGCGTGAGCACGATGCGCTCCAGCGGAAACAGCACCGGTGTTTCCGCTGCCAGCATCAGGGTGAGGCGCTGGGTGGCGCGCTGCACGTCGCTGAAACCCTCGCGCTCAAAATGCTTGGCAAGGGCATATTCATCCTGCGGCTGAAAGCGCGATGCGTGGTGCGCCTTGTCCGTCACAAAAAACTGTTTGAGTTGCCGGATCCTGTCGGTCATAGCACACAGCTCCTTATCCCGTAGTGGGCGAAAATGTCCAAATTGACGCGGATGGCGCGATCGGGGTCAAAGCCCGGGGCGTAGGGCCTGCGAAGCATGGCGTACTTCGCGCCCGCCGTGAGGTGGTAGGGCAGCAGCTCCACCCGCAGCAACGCGGGCGCGTTAGCCACCAGCTCGGCCACGGCGCGGTAATGCGCCTCGGTGTCGTTCACGCCCGGTATCACAGGGATGCGGATGATAAACGGCGTTTGCCCCGCGCACAGCCGTTTGGCGTTGGTGATGATCCTTTCGTTCGATACACCGGTGAAGTGGCGGTGGATATCGTCGTCCATACTCTTGAGATCCAGCATCACCAAATCGAACGCCGTCATGAACTGCGCGAAATCCGCTTCCGGCCCGTAGCCGCTGGTTTCCACCGCCTTGTGCATGTCCGGCCCCAGCAAGCGAAGTGTTTCCAGTACGAAAGCGGCTTGCAGGAGCGGCTCTCCGCCGGAAAACGTGACCCCGCCGCCGGTGCTTGCATAGTAAGCCGCGTTAGGCGCAAGCCGCGCGGCCAGCGCTTCGGCGGTGACCGCCTCGCCCGCTAGCCTGCGGATACGCTGCGGGCATGTGCCCACACACAGGCCGCACGCGTCGCAATCGGCGGGCTTGCCAAAGTCAAACAAGCGCTCCCCTTTGGGGCAGGCCTTGACGCAGCTGCCGCAGCGGGTGCACCCGTTGGGCGAGATCATCAGCTCCACGCGGGGCGAGAGGCCTTCCGGATTATGGCACCAGCTGCAATGCAACGGGCAACCCTTCAGGAACACCGTTTGCCGCAGGCCGGGGCCGTCGTGGATCGCCCCCTCCTTGATGTCGAAAATGACGCCGGTCATACTGTCTCCCCACCCATTATCGGTACCGTTAACGTTAATGGTAGAAGTTAAAAATATACTAACCCATATTGAACCGAATGAAACCGATTTACAGGAGGATATCGAAAAATATCACACGCGATCCAAAACCGTTTGCCCTTCGCTAAGCGTGGTGTCGATCACGATCTGCTCGTACGCCTCGGCATCAGGCGCTTGAATGGCGCCTAGCAGCACGTCCACCGCCGTGGTGGACATGTGCCGCTTGTGGCTGGAGATGCTGGTAAGCTGAAAGGGCAGCTCCAGACGGGAGTGGATGTAGTCAAAGCCGATGACGGACACATCCTGCGGCACGCGCAAACCGTGCTGCTCAAGGTATGTCCAGCTCTTCCACGCGATGATGTCGCTGAAGGCGAAGATGGCGGTAAAGGCCACCTTCTTTTTGAGCAGCCTGTCCAGCGCCGCGGCGCAGCCGCCCGCGGTCACGGGTACCTCAACCATCAGCTCGGGGCGGGGCGTCAGGCCCAGCTCGCGGTGTGCGCGTATGTAGCCCGCGCGGCGCTCGATGGCGCTGGAAATGTAGCTGGGGCCGCCCATGAGCAGAATGTCGCGGTGGCCCGCCGTCAGCAAGCGCTGCGTGGCCTGGTAGCCGCCCAGCTCGTCATTGCAGATGACATAAGGAGTGGGCAGCTGCGCAAAATGGCGGCCGATCAGCACAAAGGGGATGCGCCGGTCCCGAAGGTATTCGATGTTACGCGTGCTGCGTTGCGTCGGGCAGACGATCACCCCGTCCACACTCTGGTTGAGCGCCGTCTGAACGGCTTCAAACTCACGCTCCTCATTCTCGTCGGTGTTGATCAAAAAGCTGGTGTAGCCCTTGCTGCGCGCGTAGTGCTCGATCTCGCTCATCATAATGGCGAAGTGCGGGTTGGATACGTCGCCCAAAATGACCGCGATGGTGTTGGTCACACCCGAGCGCAGGGACGAGGCCAGCATATTTCGCACATGCCCCATCTCCTTGGCCGCGGCCAAAATGGTTTCGCGCGTTTCATCGGCAATCTCCGGCTTGTTGCGCAGCACGCGCGACACCGTATTGACGCTGAAACCCGTTTTTTTGGCGATATCCTTGAGGGTCACATTCCGCTTGATCGGTTTCATTGCCCATCACGCCTTTATCCGCATATCCTCGTTTGCTCCTTATGATATCACAAAGGGTTGCAAGTCACAAGATTGGCCGCTTACAGCGTATGCGCCAGAATCTGCTCCTGCGTGAAGGCGGCGGGGTCGTTCAGCTCCGCGGAGATGGTGCCGCGGCGCATCACGTAGATGCGGTCGCTCATGTGGATAAGCTCCGGCAATTCCGAGGAGATCATCAGGATGGCCACGCCGTCCGCCGCGAGACAGTCGATGATCTCGTAGATCTCCGCCTTGGCGCCCACATCCACGCCGCGCGTGGGCTCGTCCAAAATGAGCAGCTTGGGCTGAGCGGAAAGCCACTTGCCCAGCACCACCTTCTGCTGGTTGCCGCCGCTGAGCGTCGCGGCGCGCTGCTTGGGCCCGCGGCACACGATGCGCAGCTTTTTGATCATCGCTGTGGATATATCGCGCTCCACCTTGGGCTTGAGTCGCGACTTGGGAAACAGCCTGCGCAGCGACGCCAGCGTCAGGTTGCTTTCGATGCTCATGGGCAGCACGAGGCCCTCGATCTTGCGGTCCTCCGTGAGGTACATGAGCCCCTGGTCGATCCACCGCCGCGGGTTGCGCCTGTCCACTTCTTTGCCCATGTAGATCACCTTGCCGCCGTAGCTGGCGCGCACGCCGTAGATGCTCTTGGCCAGCTCCGTGCGCCCTGCACCCACCAGCCCGCCGATGCCCACCACTTCGCCTTTGCGCACGTTTAGCGATATGGGCTCTGTGTGCGGCGCGATCTTCAGTCCCTCCACGCGCAGCACCTCGAAGGGTTCGGGCGTGTGGCTACAGGTGAACATGCGGTTGAGCGTGCGCCCCACCATCATGTTGACCACTTTGTCGTGGTCGAAATCCGCCATGTCGATGGTGCCCACGTAGCCGCCGTCGCGCAGCACGGTCAGCCGGTCGCCGATCTCCTTAAGCTCCTCAAAGCGGTGGCTGATGTAGACGATGCTCACGCCCTGCGCTTTCAGGTTGCGGATGATCTCAAACAGGTGGTCGATCTCCGCCTGCGTAAGGCTGGCGGTGGGCTCGTCCATGATGATGATCTTGCAATCGCACGACACGGCCTTGACGATCTCCACCATCTGCTGGTGCGCCGTGGACAGCCGCCGCACGGGCGTGGCGGGGTCAATGTCGAAACCAAGGCGGCTGAGCATCTCGCGACTGGCCTTGTACATGCCCTTGCGGTCTGCGAACAGCTTGCCCGTCTCCTTGCCCAAAAATAGGTTCTGCGCCACATCCAAATTGAGGCACAGATCCAGCTCCTGATGGATGAAGCCGATGCCCATGGCCTGCGACTGGCGCGGGTTGCCAAAGCACACGTCCTTGCCGTAGAGGTTGATGGTGCCCTCGTCCTGGGGGATAATGCCGCCCAAAATCTTCATCAGCGTGGATTTGCCTGCGCCATTCTCACCAATCAGGATGTGCACTTCCTGCTCGCGCACGTCAAAGTGTACGTCGTTCAAAATCTTGACGTCCGTGCCGTGGATGGGCTTGCCGTAGCCGTCGTAAATGAATTTGCCGATATGGTTCATTTCCAGTATGGTCTTGCTCATGCGCCCCACCCTTACTGCTTTCTGCCCTTGGCGTTCTGGAAGATAATCGCCAGCAGGATGATGATGCCCAGCACCGCGCTGCCCCAGAAGTAGGGGACATTTAGCAGGTTGATACAGTTGTTGATGATCTTGAGCGATATCACGCCAAACACCGCGCCGGGTACCGAGCCCACGCCGCCGTACAGGCTAACGCCGCCCAGCACCGCCGCCGTGATTACCTGAAAGGTGTAATCCCCGCCGCCCATGGTGGGCTGCGCGCAGTTGACGTCCATGGACAGAAGAATGCCCGCCACGCTCGCCAGCACGCTGCTGACCACGTACACCGTCATGTTGATGCGCGCCGTGGGGCAGCCACTCAGTCTGCTGGCCGGTTCCGACAGGCCGAACGCCGCCAGTGACCGCCCGAAGGTGGAAAGGTGCAGCACGTAGTAGAACACCAGGCAGAAGCCCAGCGAGATGAACACCGTGGTATTGAGTAGGCCCAGCTTGGTTTTGCCGATGGCCAGAAACGCCGCGGGCAGACGGTTGATGGACGCGCCGCTGGAGATGATTTGCGCCATGCCCAGCAGTATAAAGCCCATTCCCAGCGTGGTGATGAACGCGGGGACCCTGATCTTTTGCACGCAAAAGCCGTTGAACAGCCCAACCAGCGCGCCCAGCGCCAGCGTGATGAGGATGGAAAGCGGGATGCTGACATTGTAGGCTTTGACCAGTAGCCCCACCGAGATGGAGGCAAGCCCGATCATGTAGCCCAGCGACAGGTCGATGCCGCCGGTCATCAGCACCATGGTCATGCCGATGCACGCAATGGCGGGGATGGCAGACTGCTTCAAAATCAGCGCGAAGTTATTAAGGGCGAAAAAGTGGTTCACAAATATCGAGGCAAATACCACCAGCAGCAAAATGACCACCGCGCTGCCGTTTCTGCCGATGAACTCGGCTATCCTGCGGTTCTTGGGCATAAGCGTTCATCCTTTCCGTCTGCTCAGAAGATCAGGCTCTTCTCCAGCGCCTTGTGGCGGCGATACATGCTGATGCCCACGATCAAAATCAGCAGCACGCCTACGATCAGGTTCTGGTAATACGGATGCAGGCCGATCAGGTTGAGCGCGTTGCGCAGGAACCCAAGCGTCAGCGCGCCGCCCAGCGCAAGGTAAACCTTGCCCTCGCCTCCCGCCATGTTCACCCCGCCGATTACGCAAGCGGCCACGGCGTCCAGCTGGTAAGTGCCGCCTTGCTGCGGATGCACGGTGTTCATCTGCGCGCTAAGCAAAATGCCCGCCACCGCGGCGCATACGCCGGAGTAGGCGAACACGAAATAACGGATCTTCGCGGTGCTGATGCCCTGGTTGCGCACAACCTGTTCGTTGCCGCCCAGCGCATAAATGTGCGTACCCAAACGGGTGCGATTCATGATCAGGTAGGAGAGGATCACGAGAAACACGGTGATGTAGATGGATACCGGAATGCCAAGGATGCTGCCGTTGCCGATGAATACATAGGCGTCCGAAAAGCCGCCCAGCGAGTTGCCCCCGCCCAAAACCAGAGAGAGGCCCGTGGCCACCTGCCCCATCACCAACGTGGTGATGAAGGCGGGCACTTCCAGCTTTTCCACCATGAAGCCGCTGAACAGGCCCATCAGCGCGCCGCACACCACGCCCGCCACCATGGCGATGCCGATGGGCAGGCCGGATTTCATCAAAATACCGCTGATCATGGCGCAAAAGGCGATCAGCCCGCCCACGGACAGGTCGATGCCGCGAATGATGATGACCATGGCGCTGCCGTAGGAAACCAGCGATACGATGGCCGTCTGGCGGATGACGTTTAAGATATTCTCCAACGACAAAAACCGGGGGATCATCAGCCCCGACGCGGCTGCTACGGCAGCGATCAGCCCCAGAAGCAGCAGGTTTTTGGCGGTTGCGTTTTTGCGGTTCACTGGGCTCAAACCTTTCTATCACGGGAAGTGGGGAAGAAAGGGACGCGGTCGTTACAACGCGTCCCTTCGCCGTGCGGTTTGTGGCATATCCACCGTGTGCCGGCCTGCGGGCTGTCGTTCCGGCGAGCTGCACGGCGGCGGTCAAACTGCGCCGCCGCCGTGCGCCCGTGCCGGAAGGCAGGCCGGTCAAGGCAAACGGGTTGCCATGCTCGGGGTGCGCGCCTTATTGGGGCAGGTTGTCGGCGGTGTAGCAGGCCGTGCCGGAGTCGAGGTACTTGGCAAAGCTATCCGCAGCCGCGTCGCCGTTGAGCACGGAGATCAGGGTGTCGACCGCGATCTGGCCCATCTTGCCCGGGAACTGTGCCATCGTGCCCAGCACGAGGCCTTCTTTGATGAGGGGGATGCTGTCGCCGTCGAAGCTCATGATCTTGATGCCGGTCAGGCCCGCATCATCAATGGCTTGCAGGATGCCGTCCACCATCACGTCGGAGCAGCTCATGATGCCGGTCACATCGGGGTTGGCCTGCAGCATGTTCTCGGTCACCTGCTTGGCGGTGTCGTTGTTCCAGTCGCCCGGCTGCTCGCCCACGAGGGCCACGCCAGCGGCCAGACCGGCCTTGAAGCCGTCCGCTCGCGCATTGCCAACGCTGTTACCATTCGCGCCGCGCACCAGCAGCACCTTCCCGGCGCCGCCAAGGGCGGTGCTCAGGGTCTCGGCGCCCAGCTTGGCGGCCGCGAAGTTGTCGGTGCCCACGTAGGTGATGTAGAGGTCCTCATGACCGGCTTCGATGGTGCTGTCCACCAGAATCACGGGGATGCCCTTTTCCTTGGCCTTTTGCAGGGCAGGGATTACGGCGTTGGCGTCCATGGGGTTCACGATCAGGGCATCCACGCCCTTGGTGATGAGGTCTTCCAGCTGGGTGACCTGCGTGGCCACGCCGGTTTCGGTGCCGGCGGTCACCAGGGTGAACTTGGCGCCCGCAGCGACGCACTCGCTCTCCACGGCGGCCGCGATGGCCTGCTGGAACGCGTCGTTGGTGACTGTCTTGAGGCTGAACGCGATCTCATACGCTTCCTTGGCTTTGGGGGACTCCGCCGCCGCGACGGACACAACGGACAGAATCAGGAGAACCGACAGTAGCAGGCAAACGATTCGCTTCATGAAAAGACCCCTCCTACAAGATATCTATGCTTTCAGCACGCCGTGCCTGAAGCCCTTTTTTGCCTCACGCGGGAGGAAACTTTGCCGCAGGCCTCTGCGGCGGGCATGGGTCGCTGTCGCGTACGTTTCGGCAGCCCGTGTTTGAACGCCTCAAAGGCTTGCCTTTGCGCAGGGTGTCGCGGTGGCTGTCCGAGCTGATATCGTTAATGGGAACGTTACTATTAACGATAATATCTAAAATCATTATACATACCTTTGCCCCGATGTCAACACCCGCCGCAAAAAATAAGCGCTGGCGAAGGCGGAAGGCCGCGCGCCCTTGTGTGCAAAGGGTTTGCGCGGCGCACGCCGCCGCCGCCGCCCGCGGGCTGTATTGACGGCGGGGGGTACGTGGCTGTATGCTTGTCAAAGACAGCAACCCTTCCATGCCCAATGGGCGAATCGCCCTGCGGTTCACCCCGCGCGACGCACCGCCGCGGCGCCGGTCTGCGCGGCAAAGCAGCGTCGTGGCGGCCCAAACGCCCGCGCGCGCAAGGGGCATGGGACGGTTCAACAAACGGATGGATAAAGGAGTATCAAACATGGACATGCTGCAAACCCTGAAAGCCAAAAACCCCAAGGTACCCTTCCATTCCGTGACCGACCTGGCGTTTCGCCGCTTCGGCCGCGTGATCGACTTCGACGCTTCCACATTGATTGCCCAGTGCGAACAGACCGCCGTGATGCCAGCGTCGGGCGTGCGTTACGTGACGGTGATGCCCGAGTTGGAGGCGCTGCCAGCCTTTGCGGACGTGCGCGACGTGCTGCGAGGCAGCGGGGCGTTCCAGATCGGCTGCTGCTGGGGCTACAGCACGATGCTCAACTGCTTGGAATACCACCGCGCCAGCGAGCATGTGATCGCTGTAAGTGATTTGGTGCTGCTGGTGGCCGCCGAGCAGGATATGGAGGGCTTCGACCTACCCGCGGGCAAGGTGGAGGGCTTCTTTGCGCCCAAAGGTGCGGTGCTGGAGGTCTACGGGACCACCCTGCATTATAGCCCCTGCCAGACAACGGACACGGGCTTCCGCAGCATCATCATCCTGCCGCGAGGTACCAACGAAGCGCTGACCGCCCCGCGCCCACAGGGCGGCGACGGGCGCCTGCTGTGGGCGGTGGACAAGTGGCTGATCGCCCACGAAAGCCAGACCGAGACCCTCGCGGGTGGTGCGTACGCAGGCCTGCACGGCGAGAACTTCAGCATTGAATATTGAGCGCAGCTAATGGACACTGGGATCTGCTAAAATGCCGATCGATGGAGCCATAACATTTACCGCATGAAGCGATCATGCTTAAGCGCCCGGCCAATGTCTGGCACCCATGAAGGAGGCATAACTGGAGAGCCGCCTGATTGTATCCGCAGCATTGCACCGAGAGGGCTTGCCTGCTCTGCGGCAATTTGTATACGAAAACGCCTGTACATTTAGATACTCCGTTTTCAGCGGCAGCGTTGCCCTATATGCTGTCTCCAACCATGAAATGCGTCGGGGTATGTTGGTGAAACTTGCACACAGCGCAGTCTCCTTTGCTTGAAAACAGCACGGTTCCGACCTGTTGTATTGCGAATCGAAGTTGATCCTTTCTTTCGGGATAGCCACTTATGAGGTCCCCGATGTCTTTTTTGGTATCTGCTCCTTGCTGTGGATGCGTGCATTGCGGGCATACGGGATCAGTTTATCGATACTGACTTTTTCAAAACGCTCGGTAGTGTTCATCGCTCCGCCTTTCTGCCCGACAGGAGGGCTTCCATGATATCGTCCTGCGGGTTGCCCGCAAAGGCGGTTGTGCAGTTTTGCTTGACCACGTCGAAGATCTCGTACCAGAGCAGGTTCGCCTTCTTCTGAAACGACAGGCTCATCTGCACAAACGGGCTGGCGATGGCACCACCAGTAGTGGGGTGCCTGCCCAGCAGGCCATAGGCGCTGATTGCTTCCTCACACTGGATGTAGCGGGCGAACGCCTGCGCGTAGGCTTCCACCAGCCGTGGGCTGATGAACTGGTCACAGGCTCGTTCTTTGAGCCACCGCCATGTTTCGATGAACAGGGTGTCCGCGCCTAGCGGTTTCCCGTCCTTTTGGTTAGCGCGGAGGTACTCGCTGGGCTCCGGCATGTCTGTGCCTGTCAGGATCGCAGGCGAAGGAAGCAGCGTGCCCGAAAAAGCAGTGGAAGGCTTGAGGTCAGGCGCTTCCAGCACCTTGGCTGCCTTGCCTGCCGTGATTTTCTCTGCAAGCGGCGTGGGCTTGTCACCCGCACGCACACGGCGGCCGCCCCGGTTGGTGCCATCCTTGGCCATGAGCTGCACCTCCTTTCCTGTCTGGGTTAATCGCCCCTTTGAACCGTGGTTTTTCTGCGCGTGACCCAGGGCCCGTTCGCTGAACCATAAGTCGCAGAGGCAAAATACCCCCCTACCGCCCCCAGCGACCGCCCTCTCGGGCAGTGATCTCTGAGTGGCAGGAAGTGCAGAGCGACATGAGGTTCGCCTCGTCGTGCGTGCCGCCTTGAGATAGCGGGATGATGTGGTGAACCTCCTGCACTGGGGTGATAGTACCGTGCGTTTTGCATCGTTCGCACAGCGGGTGAGCAGCGATGAAGCGGTCACGCACGCACTGCCATGCACGACCGTACCGTTTCTTCACAGCAGGGTCACGCTGGTAACGCTCGTACCGCTGGGCTTCCTGCCTGGCATGTTCCTCGCAGAACCGACCGTTGGTAAGCCTTGGGCAGCCGGGGTGGGAGCAAGGACGCTTGGGTCTGCTGGGCACTGCAAGCACCTCCATGGGCATAGAAAAGGAGCAGGATTTCTCCCGCTCCTATCGCTCTTGCTGAGTATACCATAACACAAAATTTCATTCAGAAAAAGTCGGTTTATGTCGGATTTAATCGGTTTTAGTCAGGTCTTTTTTTGGAACTTTGATTTTCTTCAGCGCGCGCTCATAAAGCTCGAAGATGTACTTGGTGCTGTAGTTCATCAGGTCGCCGATCTGATCCCATGTTTTAAAGCACAGGTATCGAAGCTCCAACAGCGTTTGATGCTCCCTGTGGTTGATCTGGCTAATCACCGAGCGAACCTCGCGCTTGAGATCCACAAGACGATCGATCTCAGCGTTGATTTCGTTCTCAGTGTCGATAAACTTGAGAATGATATCCTCCATGCGGCAGACATTTGGGGTGGAAGAGCGCGGCATATCGGATACCATACTGGTTGCCCTGCTAGCCACATTGCGCAATGACATCACCTGTTCCAGTTTCGCATTGATGCGCTGATCAATCATGTAGGCCTGGCTCAAATACTCCTTGGCTGTCATTGCACGCCCTCCATTCCGCCCAAATCGGCTTTCAAGTCCCGAAGCAGCCTGCGTCCGTCCAGGTCACTAAGCACGCCAAACCAAGTTGAGCATAGGAACCGCTCAATGAGGCGCTTCTCGGACGTCTTGTCCAGTTCATCCGGGTGCTTGATCAGCCGCCGTGTCAAACGGCGGTAATCATCCGTCGCCTGCAGGATGATGGCGTCTGCCAGTGCCCGCCAGCCACTGCCAAGCATGGCGGAGCGTTTTTCGTATACCGGCTCCACGCAGGAGCAGATTTCCGATCTATTCATCAGGGTCAACCTCCAGCTGTTTCAAAATCGCGGCAACCTCCGCCGCCGAGGTGACTTTGAAGGCTTGTCCCTTTGCATTCTTGATTCTTGCGATTGTGTTTTCTTGCAATTTTGTGAGCTTGCCCGAAGGGGTCTTGACCTCAAAGGCCACGAATCGACCACGGTAGCAGACGATCACGTCCGGGATCCCGGCCGTGCCGTACACGCCGCCATGGGTTTTCCAGGCGAAGCATAAGGGGGTTTTCTTGAGCAGTTTCAGGATGGCGGCCACGATATCACGCTCAAGCATGGGGCACCCTCCTGTAAGGTTTTTTGCTTGTTAGGCCAATTTCCAGAGGTTCACATGTATACGCGCGCACACGCGCACGCATGCGCACATGCGCGAATGATGTTTTGCGATGATGATGCACTGGCGCGGGTGGCTTTCCACGGTTTTGCCGTAGCTGGGGCGGTATTTGTCATCCGAGGTGGAGAGGAACGCTTTCACCTTTTCAATATCGGCCTTCTTCATGCCCGCCAGCTCGCCGATCTCCACCACCCAGAAGCCTTGCAGCTTTTCCGCGCCGGATTTATCGTCCATATCGGTCAGCGACAGTGTTTCCGAGTAGTACTCGTCGCCCACAAGGTCTTTAAACAGTGTGCTTTTGCCGATGCCTTGCGCCCCGTCGAACACGGGCACGGAGTCGAACTTGGTACCCGGGCGGTAGATGCGTGCTACCGCTCCCGCGAAGGTTTTACGGCTGACCGCGCGGACATACGGGGCATCCTCCGCCAGCAGACAGCGCACGAAAAGGCTTTCCACGCGCGGGGCGCCGTCCCACGGCGGTAGTGCGTCCAGATAGTCGCGTATCGGGTGGAAGCGGCGGTCATCTGCGATTTTGGTAAAGCACACATCGTGGTTGCGGGTGGAGAAGGGCAGGTAGCGCACGTCGATGAGCGCCTTGAGTTGGGCGGTATCCGCGTCGCGCCAGTAGGGGTTATCCGCAGGGCGATCCCACGGTGCCGCGCCGCGTACCTGCACGCGGTGCGCCAGCTCGTTGTAGGCAAATGTCGACAGATCGGGGTCGTGGCTGAAAATCAGCATCAGGTTCCAGACGGTGTTTTCCAGCGTTTGGCCGCGCGCTGTATAGGTCAGGCGCGTTCACCAATCCTGCGAGGTTTCCTCGACGGTTGCCACGGTCGCCGCCTGTCGCTCGGCATCCAGCTGGAGCTTCACCGCGTCCAGCGTGAGCGCGTAGTCGCACATGGCCTTGTAACTGGCCTTTTCATCCTGATCACCAAACCGGTGGATGCGCACCAGATCAAACGCTTTGAGTAGCTTTCCACACGCGGGGTCGGTCGCGTGGTGGGAGTACGCGTGGCGGTCGCCGTAGAGCACGACCCCCGCGACGCTATCGGCGGGCTTGTAATCGTACCGCTCGGCGTGCGTGGACGGAGCGTACACGTCCGGAAGCAGCGTATCCAGCGCTTGGGTGATCGGGTGATACGCCCGGCAGAACACGCCCACGAGGCCGCTTTTGGCAAGCGGATCCTCCTGGCGGAGGGCGGCGCGCTGCAAAACCTCGGTTTGCCGCGCGGTAGTCGGCCACTGGGTCACATCCCGCCAATCCGCGTACAGGCTCAGGTAGCGGTCGGGGTCGAGCGGCGCGCCCGTGTTTTCATCAAACACAAACGCCCCGTCCGACGGGCAGGAAGCCCAGTACATCATGCGGTTGGCCTGAAAGGTGGTATCGTCGAAGTACGCCAGGCCGATCTGCCCGGCCACCATCCGCATCAGCGCAGGGTATTCATCCTCGCTGACCTCGCGCCCCAGCAGCAGGATAACGCGGTAGCGCTGCGCGGCGGGCGTGTGGCTGTGCGTGGAGTAGAGAAAGTACGTTTTGTCCGGTAAGGCCAGCCGCACGCGCGCGGGGAAATCCTCCCCGGCGGGGATGCTGTCCGCGTCCAGTGCGCCCACGCAGCGGCTGAGGACGCACCCGTTTTTGCGCAGCCCATCCCGCAGCCAGCCGCCCACGAAGCCGCCCTGATCTTTGGCCGCATCGCGTTCCGGCTTGGGGAGGGTCTGGTACTGCGCGGCGGTTTCCGGCGTGCGCACGGGCAAACGGTTGCGCTCGCGAAGGGACGACCACGTTGCCGTTTGGTTTACGTACTGGCGGTCGGTCTTGCGGCGGCAAACCGCTATTTTAATGGGGTAATCCAAAATAAGGCACCTCCTGATGATTTCGGTGGAAAGGGGATTCAGGGCGTGGTGCTTTGTAGGATTGTGTTTATGCAGTTTTGTGATGTGGAAGGTTTGTGGCTGTTTTGCTTTGGGGTTATGGGTTATCGCTACTTTGTGCGATGGTTGCCTTTTACTGCTGATGTCTGTGCTGCATTGTGAAGCTTGTCATGGTTGCTTTTGTGCGCTTTTGTGAAAATTGTGTGCCTGCCTGTATGCAAGATCGCGGCAGACGATCATCTGCGGCGTTCTTGCTGGGGTGACACTTAACAAGTTCATTATATCACATTGGGGGCGGAATCAACGAACGCTTTTAGCGAAGAAACGTGAAGCGAGGCGAAGTCATTTTCGGATTCCGCGCTTCTTGCCGAAAAATCGAAGCGGGCAGATGCTGTTCCACCGCTCCGGTTCTGGCAAGGATACTATATCACGTGCAAGTAGGTGTGTTATAGTGGCTTTTCGTGGCGTTTTTTGCCGGATGGCTTTGCTAGTGAGAAATAGCAGCCTGTTAAGTGGATCGAATCTCGGAAGGTTCGCTTCTCTGATGATACTTAATCGGTATATTGTTTGATTGAAAGCATAGCGGCTGGCATCGCGTGTTCCTTAGGAATTCTCCTTGCGAGTATATCATACCACGAAGTCAACCGTCGGCAATACTCCGTTTACGTCAGTTTTAGTCAATTTTACTCGGTTTTAGTCAGGACTTTTGCATCCAGCATGATAAATGGCGTTGCGGCACCCTTACAGGCGCTCTCTTATCCAAAACCACGATGCGTTGCGCCTGGATTTAAGCTGTCATCATCCAAACGAACAAAGCACCGGGTGCGCCCATGACAGGCGAGTATATGGCATAGCGTACCGAGCCAGCACATACCGATTGGCTATGCTGCGCTAAAGGGTGTAGTTTAAAGCGACACCCTTGACAAAGCAATTGGGCATATAAAGGCACTGGTAGCGACAGACCACTGGTCATGGAATCCGCAATCATCACATATCCAAGACTACAACATAGATCCAAGCGGGGTGCTGGGTGCGAACGCAAGAAAGCACTGTCACAAGAAAACTCAAATTGTTAAAAATTGGGGATGTAACCAAACGAGCTTTTAAAGGGTTTCATATCATTTAAATGACACCAATATAGCTGCGCCAGCACTGACTGGGGTTTCCGATACCGGAATGGTTCTTGCCTGTGCCAGGCTGGCACTAAACGACGCGGAGTCATGGTCTACAATGGGTTTGTGTTGTAACGGCTTTCGTTGACCTCTTTACATCCGAGACAGCTTTGTCGGTGAAAAAGACTTTTACTCATTTTTAAGTAAAAGCCCCTGGGTTTGTAAAGTAAAAACACACAAACCAATAACTGGGAGCATTCGCAACTTAAGTGTTTACGAAAGCGTATCAAACCCGCAGCGCCTTGATTGGCAGACAACGCGAGGAATATGATGGAGATGGTCATATTTGGGCTCAGTGATACTATTGCTGTGTGATACAAGGGTCTGTATTGAATACAGCCCCTCAACATGCCTGTGAGTGGGCTATTTTCGTGCTGTTTTCGCAGCGCACTAAACTTAAAAAGTGAAGCCAATCAACGTTAATTCACTAGAGCAGCCCATAGGCACGCTGATGTGGGCTGTCTATGGATCAGAAGGATGTCACAAATCCTGACTCCCTTCTGCAATGGGCGCATGTGTCGTTGGATTGAACTAACCCGTTCGCCAGAATAACTGCTTTTGCATTCACTACTGTAACTATAGCGTATTGGACGTATCCAACTGGGTGGGATCACAACCATCAATCCTAAGTTGTTGCGGTTATCCCATGCTCAGCATTCTGGTGTCTCCGTAATGCGCGATACCTTAGCATACGGGCGTGGGTTCAATATGTCCC
>Ga0351874_1112_pt1 | contig 20231 bp, 16 predicted proteins | sample BONcelFGM3001C13_FD_206790 | JGI IMG/M metagenome (GOLD analysis project Ga0351874, IMG submission 206790) | Enriched cells from coal bed in the Powder River Basin, Montana, United States - BONCAT cells FGM rep3 HSBNCT.FGM.300.1.C13 ...
ACAATTTTGGAGAGCTTTTATGTCAACATTAAAACAAAAACTTGCAACCAAATTTGCCGCTGAAAAAGCAGACATCGCCGCATTTTTGAAAGAGCATGGTGCAAAAAAAGTATCAGAAGTTACACTCGCTCAAGCTTATGGTGGTTTGAGAGGAGTTAAAGGGCTTGTTTGCGATACTTCAGAAGTACCACCGGATAAAGGTTTGATTATTCGTGGTATCGAATTAAAAAATATTACTGACAAACTACCCGAAGAAATCCTTTGGTTGTTGCTAACCGGCGATTTACCCACCGCCGCTGAATTAGCCGAATTACAAGCCGACTTAAAAGCCAGAGCAGATGTTCCTCAATATGTATATGATGTTTTAGATGCTATGCCTGCAGATTCTCATCCAATGGCAATGTTCAATACGGGTGTTTTGGTTATGCAAAAAGAATCAAAATTTGCATCCAGATATGCCGCAGGTATGCCTAAACCTGAATATTGGGACCCAACTTATGAAGATATGATGGACATTATTGCAAAATTACCTGCAATTGGTGCTTATGTCTATCGCAAAAGATTCGGAAAAGGTCCGAGAATTGAAGCCGACAATTCATTGGATTGGGCAGGAAACTATGTACACATGTTAGGATTACCAGACCCGAATGGCGAATTCTCTAAATTAATGAGATTATATTTGACATTACATTGCGACCACGAAGGTGGAAATGTTAGTGCTTATACAGCATCAACTGTAAGTTCAGCATTGTCTGACTTATATTATTCATTATCAGCCGGTCTAAACGGCTTGGCAGGTCCTTTACATGGCTTGGCAAATCAGGAATGTTTAGGATGGGTTTTGGAAACTATGGAGAAATTCCATGGAGCTCCTTCAGAAGAAGACTTATACAAATTCGCTGAAGATACTTTAGCATCCGGTAAAGTTGTTCCCGGGTACGGACACGCAGTTCTTAGAATTACTGACCCAAGATTCGATGCTTTCTTAGCATTTGGTAAAGAATATTGTGCTGATGACCCTGTATTCCAGACAGTAGCCAGAGTATTCGACGTTGTTCCAAAAGTATTGGCTCAAGTACAAAAAATTAAAGACCCTTGGCCCAATGTTGATGCAGGTTCAGGTGGATTACTTTATCATTACGGAATGACTGAATTCAGTTATTATACTGTATTATTTAGTATTTCAAGAGCATTAGGTATCTGTGCACAAGGCGTTGTAGCTCGTGCTATGGGATATCCTATCACTCGTCCAAAATCATTGCCAACTGCGGCTTATAAAAAATTAGTTGAAGCTTTATAATTTCAATTAAAAAAATGGGAAGCATTGGGGCTTGCCCCAATGTCTTCCTTATAATAATAAATTAAAATTACGAAATTAATATAAGGAATAAATATGAAAATAACAGTTATCGGTGCAGGAAATGTTGGAGCTACAGTTGCTCAATTACTTGCAAATGATGAACTTGCAAAAGAAATAGTTCTTGTTGACGTTCTCGAAGGAATTCCCGAAGGTAAAGCACTTGATATGTATGAATCAATGCCAATCAGAGAATCAGATTCTACTATTATCGGTACAAATGATTATGCTTTGACAAAAGATTCGGACATAGTCATTCAAACTGCCGGCTTAGCTCGTAAACCGGGAATGACAAGAGATGATTTATTAATTAAAAATGCAGAAATCGTTTCTTCATGTATTGAAAACGCTTTCAAATATTCACCGAATGCATATTACATAATCGTTTCCAATCCATTGGACGTTATGACTTATGTTGCATTGAAAAAAACCAAATTACCACGGCACAAAGTTTTTGGTATGGCTGGAATTTTGGATACAGCTCGCTATCGTTCATTTATTTCAATGGCAACAGGTTATTCAATGCAGGATATTCAGGCATTGATTCTTGGCGGTCATGGCGATACAATGGTTCCATTAGTACGATACACAACAATAGCCGGTATTCCGCTTACTGATTTGTTACCGGCAGATAAGATTGAAGAAATCGTAAAAAGAACAGCCGGTGGTGGTGGTGAAATCGTTAAATATTTGAAAACCGGTTCAGCTTATTATGCACCAGCCGCCGCGGCTGTGCAGATGGTAGAATCAATCGTTAAAGACCAAAAGAGAATTCTACCTTGCTCGGTTTTATTGCAGGGTGAATATGGTTATAATGATTTGGTTCTTGGCGTTCCTGCCGTATTAGGCAAGGGTGGCGTAGAACAAGTACTTGAATTGAAACTCAATGATGCAGAAAAAGAATTATTAAAAACTTCAGCAGTACACGTAGTTGAAACCAACAACGAAGCAATTGCGTTGTTAAAACTATAATTAGTTTTTAATGGATAATTGATAATGGACAATGGAAAATTTTCTATTGTCCATTTTTTGTTTTATTGAATCAATTCAATTAATTTTGTAAAAAATGAATATTTAATAGGGTATAAAATGAAAAAATATTATATGCTAATAATATCAGCAATAATCTTGCTAATATCATGTAGTAATGAGACTGTTAAACCTGTTGATAATAAAACTCAACATACTTTTTTAGCACCGGAATTTTTTCCTACATCAGTTGGTTCCTGGTGGATTGTCAGTAATTATTACATTGATGAAGAAGGGAACATAACTGAAACTAATCCTGATGATTCAATAGCTATTGTATCTGAAAAGAATATTTACGGCACAACAGCCCTTGAAATTATTACTTACTCAACTGAAACCAAACTACCTTCGGATACAGTTTACAGATTATTAGAAGGAGAACAAATCATTGAGTTTGATGAAATTCCTTTTTTTACATTTAAATCTTGGTACACATTAGCAGATTTTTCATCAGAAGAACCATGGATTACTTTGGATACTAATCTGGTTAATTTTGAATTGGCAACTGATTTCAAATTCAGTGGCAAATATGTTATAACAAGTCAGAAAACTGATACATCTACAATAACTTTTAAAGGGCAGGAAATTGAAACTGTAAAATTCAAAACCGATTATATTTTAAAAGGAACAATAATGAATTTGATTCCAATAGAGTTTACAATAGAACGAACATCAGTTTTTGCAAGAAACATTGGGCTCATAGGAGCAATCAATGATGAAATTAAAGTAAAATTTCAAAGTTTTTATCAAAATACAAAAGTTAGAGAAATGAAGGATTATATGATTATAAAATAATGAAGTTATGAATATCAATTAACAATAATAAAAGATTAATTGCATAGCACCAATAAATAAAAAAATACGAGGCTGACTAATAAGACAACCTCGTAATTTACAAAAATATATAATTTATTTTACTTAATAAAAACTATCTCGCCGGTTCGTGCCTGATAATTATTATTTTTCCATAATTCTCAATTTATAATAAAAAATCTCTGATTCAGAATTCAAAATCCCTGATTCAGAATCCAAAAATCATTTCTTCTTCTTCATTTCCTCTAAATATTTATTTATGTCAAATTCATTTATGTGTTTTTTGAAATCATCTATTTTCAATTCTTTAAAACATGTTTTATTATTATCAATAAACTGAATTGCTTTTTTCTTCTCTTCAACGATTGCATAAATTATGGCAATATTTGCAATCGCATCTAAATTACACTTGCTTTCTTTCAATACTTCTTTGTATGCTTTTATAGCATCATAATATGCAGACTTTGATTTCTTCTTATCGTTCATCAGCAAATATGTACCTCCCATATTCATGTACATCTGTGGTAGTAATACATTAGCATTGGCTTTGCTTGCTGAAATCCCTGTTGTAATTGTTGCCAGAGCATCCTTGTATTTTTTGCTGTTGAGCAATAGCATTGATTTCCACAAATAAGCAGGAACATTTTTTGAATCCGCCGAAATTGATTTTGAAAATAAATCAATTGCAATTTTTTGCCTCTGGTCTGCATTTTGTTCATTTGCACTTCTTATAGTATCCATCGCATTTTTAAAATGTTCGATTGAATTTTTATTTGGTTCTTTGGGTTGAACCTGAGCCATCAAATTCGTGCCGGTCAATAATATTAATAGTAAAATTAGTATGATTACATTTTTTGAATTGTACATTATCTTTTCTTTCTTTAAATAAATAATTGGTTATTTTCATATTTTATAAATACTTGTTTGCCCATTCAGCTATCATTGTAGCCGCATATTTCGCATCATTTTTGTTCATAAGCAAATGGTCAGCACCATCTAAGGAAATGAAGCTTTTTGGGTGATTTGCCGTTGCAAATATTTTTTCAGCATGTTCAATGCTTACGGTTTTATCTTTTGGAGAATGGAGGATACATAATGGTTTATTTAGATTCTCAATATTTAGTTTCATTTTTGATTCGTGCATATCATTATAGAATTTACTCCCGATTGAGAATTTTCTACCGGAAATCATAACATCGGCTCTTCCTGATATATCTATTTGCGATTTACTGCTTTTTACAATTCTTGAAAGATGGTCAGGATAAAAAGGAGTTCCAATAGTAGCTACTGCTTTTGCAGAGCTAATCATCTGTGCGGCTTGGATTACTGCCGCACCTCCAAGTGAATGTCCAATAAGTAATGAAGGAGCTTCGTAATTTTGTTCAAGGAATTCCGATGCAGTAATCAAGTCTTCAATATTATTCTCAAAATTGGTACTTCCGAAATCTCCGGTGCTTTCACCAAGACCTGTGAAATCGAATCTCAGCACGGCAAAACCTTTGTCGGTCAATGTTTCATTTAAATAGTTAATAGACTTTAAATCTTTGGTGCATGTAAAACAATGAGCGAACAAACAGAAATATCGCGGTAAAAACTCATCGTGAACATCCATTTGTGCCGCAAGTACTCTATTTCCTACTTCAATTTTTAATCTGATTTTTTTCATCAATTAGTCTGATTTCCTTAAATTACTTAATATTGTTAATTGAAAATTAACACATAAATAGATTATATACAAAAATTTAGTATTTAAAACCAAGTTCCCCAATTACTAATTTAATCATCTTTAACTCCCGCTCCTTTTTCAGATTATTCAAATCCAATCTCGAATGGCTCTATTAATCTTGTATTCGTTGTGGAAAGTCGCAAATAATAACGACCCTGGGGCAACTTTGGTAAATCAATTACTTCACTTTGATTGCCGGCAGTAATCAATTTATTTTTTACAGCCGAATAAACTTTCTGACCTAAAACATTGAAAATATCAATTGAAACATAACTTCCATCCGATAATGCAAAATTTACATTTATTTTGTTACTCGTTGATGGATTTGGATAAATAATAGCTATCGAATCCGATTTAGGCAATGGATTATACTTTCCATTTGCAATATCATATTTTTCAGCTGTAATTCTTGATAATCTATTAATAAATTTTAGAATATCCATATTGTATGCACTAAAAAAAGTGAATGCGACTCTGGTAGTATCTTTTGATTTAACATTTATCGGACCTGCACCTGTAACCATAGATACATCTGTTATTGAGGATTCTTTTCTGTAAATTCCACTTGACATAGTCATCCATTTTTCATCGCGATAAAATCCATCCCAAACACCCGGATTACCCAATGCTTCGGAATCATTGTCAATAGCAAAAAAGTTCAGTTTGTGATTTGAAAGCATGTTGACAGCTACTATCGGCAGAGTATCAATTGCTAAATTTTTGACATATCCGAATCCTTCATTGGACTCGAACTTTGCGATATTATTCGCTCCCGAAGGTCCAATATCCCAATCGAAATACAATGCTACAAAAAGAGAATCATAGTCAATATCCGAAGTATTTATTATATCATAAACGACAATAATTAAATCATCATTTTCTCCGTCCTGAAACTGATAGACTTTTTGTTTAACCTCAGCAGATAAGGTTAGGTCTGATGCGTATGTATAAAAAATTGAAGAACCTTCTTCGGTTGCGATTTCACCTTTATATTTCAAGAAAGGGTCATTGGAAAAGAAATGTTCATCCTGCCCCATCTGATTAGCGCCGCGAGCTACATTGGAAACTATTCCCGGAGGAAGCCCCAACATCAAAGCACCTTCATATAATAAATTTGAACTGCCTTTGTATTTAAAACCATCACCCTGAAAATTTGCGGGGTAATCGTTAAAAGCAATATTGCCGCGACTATTGAAAGTAACTGCAATATTATTTGCATCCATAGTTCTATAACTCGGATTGAAATTTGCAGAAACAAATTCACTGTTAATATATTCCTTGCCATCGAAAATTAAAATCTCGATTAATAATGAAAAATCGGTTGGAACATTTGAAGGTAACTTGAAAGATAAAGCTGAACTCCCCTTCAAAGTTTGTAAACTTTTCATTGCTCCAAAATAAATTGATTTATTGAATACCTGAGGTTTGTATGACGTAATAAAATTTATTTCAACATTGGCATTTTCAAGTGGAGCTAAAACATTCGTCAAATCTATCCATAATTCTATAATTTCATCTTTTTCCAAAATATTATTGTTATTTTCATCTTTTAAATTATAACTGCTTAGAATAACAGATTTTCTTATTTCAGATGAAACTGCTTTTAATGCATTGACCCTTCCTCTGCCAATTTTGCCGATAAAATATGGATTTAATGAATCAATATTATCGGAACTTGCTTTGAGATGTTCTCTTATTTGAACAGGTGTATAATCAGGGAATTGACCTTTAACAAGTGCGGCGACTCCTGCAATAACCGGAGAAGCCATAGAAGTTCCGTCCATCCTATAATACTCGTTACCCGGTACTGATGAAAAAATATCTACTCCGGGTGCGGCAATATCAACAGTATGATGAAAATTTGAAAAACTTGCTCTTTTATCGTTCCATCCGACAGCAGAAACCGAAATGACATCATCGTAAGAACCTGGGAAAAAAGCAATTTCATCGCCATCGTTTCCGGCGGCGGTGACTATTACAGAACCAAGCGAAGCCGCCATTGCTATAATTTCCATTTCTGCTTCTGAACGGCTTGAACTTCCCCAAGAACAATTAATAATATCGGCTCCCATAGTTGCGGCATATAAAACGCCCTGATAACTATTAGATACGGAAGTACTGAAAGGATTGTCGGAAGCAACTTTCACAGGCAATAATTTTGCCGCTCTTGCTATTCCGGCAATACCCCTTACATTTCCTGTCGTTGCCGCGGCAATACCTGCAACATGAGTACCATGAGCATGACCGGGCATTGGGTCATTATCACCCTTAGAACTCGTTGAACTTACAAAATCCCATCCTCTCCAATCATCTATATAACCGTTGTTGTCATCGTCTATACCATTAGAACTTTTATCGTTGCCTTTGTTATCTAATCCTGTTTCTCCCGGGTTCGTCCAGATTTTATCTTTCATATCTTCGTGTTCATAATCAATACCGGTATCAACTATACCTATGAAAATCGAGCTGTCAGGTTCAATATTGTCCCATGCATCATATATTTTTATTTGACTTAAATAATATTGCTGATAAATTAAACTATCGTTAGGCACAGCGACAAGTCTTTTTAATGGAAGCGGTTCAACATATTCAATAAAATCTAGCCCATGAAGTTTTTTGCTTAAAGTAAAGGGGTCAATATTGGCTTTATATTCAATAAGTGCAATACGTTCTAAATTATTATATGGAGAATAAATGCCCCGAAAGAATGTATATTTACTTTTCAGTTTGTTATCAACTGCTTTTAGTAGTTCATCACTAATAAACGGCATTGATTTATGACTACCGATTAACTCATTAAGAATTCCGATTTCCGACACTCTGCCGGATTTTAACCAATCAAAATAAATATCAGAATCGGGTTTAAATTTGATAATAATTTTACCCTTCTCATATTTTTCCTGTTCAGATTGAGCATTAGTTATTGAAAAATTCAAAAGTAAAAAAATCACAATAAATATATATTTCATTTTCAACTCAAAAAAAATTGTAAAAAATACGGATTTGCATTCCGTATATATTATAATACACTTTAAACGTAGATAAGTTACAAAATATTTTCATTCGGGCTCAATAAACCATGTAAGAATTTTTTTGCCAAATAAATGATTAATTCAATTATCATCAAAAATTGAATTTATCCTGATAGCGGTAAACTAAAATAAAATGTACTTCCTTCATTTAATTTGCTTTCTAACCAGATAGTACCCCCGTTCTTTTCCACGAATTCTTTACATAGAATCAATCCCAAACCACTACCGATTTCACCATTAGTGCCGGGAGTGGAAGTATTCTTATCTATTTTAAATAATTGAGGAATTTTTTCTTCCGGCATACCAATGCCGTTATCATCAACACGAATTATCATTTTATTTCTGTCTGTCTCATCTTTCATATTACTAATACTGACAACCCCACCTAAATAGGAAAATTTAATGGAATTGTTTATCAGATTTCTAAAAACAGTTGCAATCATATTAAAATCAAAAAAGCAATATGTATCTCTTATAATATGATTTTCAATAGTAATTCCTTTGCCTTTGGCATTTGATTCGAGTAAGGGAGTTATTATGTCCATTACCTGCCATAAATCTGTTTTTGCAGGTTCGAAATTAATTATTCCTCTTTGTGCTCTCGACCATAAAAGCAGGTTGTCGAGTAATTCATAAATTCTTTTGGAAGTTACGATCATAATATCCAGCAATTCCTTCTGTTCAAGGGTGCTGAAATCATCATAATTATTACGTAATAAATCTGTTAAACTCATAAAACTTCCTAAGGGACCTTTCAAATCATGAGCAATTATCGAAAAGAATTTATCCTTGGTTGCGTTCAGTTCCCGAAGATTCATTTCCGAATGTTCCAATGCTTCTTTGGCTATGATTTGTTCAGAATTGTCATGAGCAACAAACATGACTCTGTCGGCTGAGATGAAAGACAATCTGGCATGAAACCACATTTCCTTCCCGTTTAAGATTAAAGGGTAATCAATAATTGTGAGGGATTTTGTTTCTACGCACTTGTTAATTGCTTGTAGAAAATTATTAGCCAACTCTTTTGTAAAGAAATCATTTACAGTTTTTCCAATCAATTCATTCGCAGGTCTTATCAATAAGGATTCATTTGTCGGAGCTACATTTATATACCGACCTTCAGTATTTAATTCAATTACAATATCCTGCATAGACCCGAATATGGCTCTAAGTTCCTTTTCTTTTGCCTTGATTTTACAAAATGCTTTAACTAATAGCCAAATCAGAAAACTAATTATTATTGCAAAGAAAAATAATAAATAGGTAATATATTGAGTATCGCTTATCTGGCTTTTCCAGCCCAATTTAGGATATGCGGCTAAAACCCAGTTTCCCGTTGGTAATGAAATATCTGTTACGACTGGGTCTTTATCAAATATATCTTTATTTCCCCAAAAAACATCACCTTTGACGCCTAATCCGTCATAACCTCTTAAAGCATATAGAAAAGTTTCATCTTCCTCATTCAATCTGACTTCGTGAAAAAGTTCGTCTCTTTTTATTACTATGTCAGTAACTCCCCAGAAAAAACTCTTATTTTCTACTTTACTAAATATAGGTGTATAGCTGATGAATGCAATTCCACCTTCTACAAGTTCAACGGGACCAGCGACAAAAGTCTTTTTGGTTTTTATTGTCTTATCAACGATTTCCTTTCTTTTCGGATGGGCTAATAAATCGAGACCGACAGCCGCTTCATGACCTTTGTATGGATATATTGAACCAATAATACAATCTTTCGCAAGAGACATTGTACTAATAACAGAATCATTTTTAATTAATTCTTTTGCAAGATTTTGAAATTCATTATCATCAATATCAGGATTAATTGTAACATAAGCGGCAACACCCTTTGTATAATATAATCTCGAATACAAAGATTGTTCGAGTTGTGATTTTTTAGTTATTAAAATATCCATTAGCTGGCTTCTAACATCCTTCTTTTTAATATTCTTATTAAAATTGCCAAAGCTTAAAATTCCTATTGTGAATAGACACATAAAAGCCAATGAGATTAATGTTGGTCTGTGATTCTGAAATAATTTAATCATTTAGCTACCTTGTCCTTATATGAAAAATTCCAGTTAAGAGCAACTGTGGGATTAATTTGAAATAAATTTTGAGCAATAAAATTATTGCTGAATTCAAGCTCTATTCCAATACTTAAATGTTTCCAAACTCTCATCCATAACTGCGGTTCGGTCAAAACGACGGTGAATTTCTTATCGTTTCCGGTTGTCCAAATATCGAAAAATCCTTTAAAACAAAATAAATCAAAATAAAACTCATTCCAGGTGATGGTTATCTGGGCATCTTTACCATCGGAAAAATAATCATTCCTGTATAATAGCTCAGTATTAAATTTAAAAAATTCCAAATCAAATCCTCTTTTAATTCCACCAAGCCATATCGGTCCTAATCTTCCCCAATCAGCTATTCCGTCATTATATTGTATTGTCGGTTCAAACCAATCGAATCCTTCGATTTTTATGTATCTTGCAATTTCCAGATAAGCTTTTGAGATTGATTTATTTCCTTTTTGATTGAAATCGAAATCAATGAACCAGAACGTAGAGCCATAGTCGTCAGGATTAAACATCTCAAAAGTTGTAGTAAAAAAATTTCTATCTTTGCCGTAGTCATAGTGAATTTGCAAGTTTTGACAATAAACTTCACTAGATAATATTATAAATATTACTATTAAAATATGTTTCATCATCCGTTTAATTATAAAATTCTGTAACTACTTAAAAATTAATTGTACAAACATATAAAAAAGATAGTTAATTCATTGCAGAATATTATTTTATGAAATAATATTAATCTTAAAATAAATTGCAATACATAAATGCACGATAATTATGCTAACGGAACCATCAAAATTTGAATCGAGTAAAAGTAGATATATTTCATTTGAAATGCAATATTTATTATGATATATTGCATTGGTATTACAATATATTTGTTATATTTGTGTATTAGAAATGAAACAAAAGGGCATAATAATGAATATAAGTAAACTTAAAGAGATAATTTTTGAACATAAGACAGGATTCCTTAGAAATGAGAATCTGACGTTCAGAAATATATTAAATGATGATAAAATTATTAATTCGAAAGAAATAATAGTAATTACCGGTGTCCGAAGAAGCGGTAAATCATCATTACTGAAATTAATTGCAAGAAATATTTTGGAAAATGGTATTGATGTGAAGAATATCCTATATATTAACTTTGATGATGACAGATTAATAAATTTTTCAGTATCAGATTTTGATAATCTTATGAGTGCTTTTTTGGAACTTAATAATCCAGATGGTAAATATTATATTTTTTTAGATGAAATCCAAAACGTTTATCTTTGGGAAAAATGGGTTAATAGAATGTATGAATTACAGGAATCTAAAATTTTTGTTACCGGTTCGAATTCTTCGTTAATGCATTCGGATTATTCGACTCTATTGACCGGTAGAACAAGAGCAATTGTAAATTACCCTTTTTCTTTCGCCGAACATCTTTCATTTAAAAAAATTGAAATTGCAAAAGACAATTTCTATGATAAAAAATATGTCAATAAAATCAAAATCGAGTTGAATAAGTATTATCAATTCGGAGGATTTCCCGAAGTACTGATAAATGAAGATTTATCATTGCTACAACAATATTTTAAAGATATTCTTTATAGAGATATTATTGCTAAGAATGGGATTAAAAAAAGTAAAGAAGTTATGGAACTTGCTCTAATTCTATCTTCGGATATTGCATCATTGAAGACATATAATTCTTTGCAAAATACTTTGAAGATTAGTTTAAATTCCGTTAAGTCATACTTTAATTATTTCTCGGATAGCTATCTGTTTATGCAATTATCTTTATTCGATTATTCTATAAAAAAGCAAATCTATAATGCCAAGAAAAATTACTGTATTGATATTAGTCTTGCACAATCTGTCAGTTTTACAACTTCGGCAAACGAAGGGAGAAATTATGAGAATTTAATCTATTTGGAACTAATACGTAGAGGTCATGACGTATATTACTGGAAATCTTCAAATGATAAAGAAGTTGATTTCATCATAAAAAAGGGAATTAAACCTGTACAAGCTATTCAGGTTTCTGTGAATATTAGTTCTGAGGAAACTCTAAATCGAGAAATCGAAGGTCTTTTGGAAGCATACAGAGAATTGAAAATTAAAGATTTACTTTTATTAACCAGAGATGAAGAATCAACAATAATAAACGATGGAATTGAAATAAGGATATTACCATTTTGGAAATATTTGATTTCATCATAATTGCTTAGACACTGAATATTTTTGAAGCTATACGGAAGTATTTTTGATTGTTTTTACATCATACTTTTTCATTGATTTCAGCATTACGATAATGGCTAATACAAGCAGAATTATTCCCAGTAAGAAAACTCCACCGAATCCTATATATTGATAAAGCCAAACCCCAAATAAAGGAGCTATCAATGCCCTACCTCCTACCATGGTTAAATGTACGGACTGATAAACTCCGGCATCTTCATTTTTACAGAAATAGGCAGAACCGATATTCCAAAGTAATGACATAGTAGCGGCAAATAGCCCGTTCCATGCAAAGGAAATCAAGAGCATGTAATAAAAGCGATAATTGCCTACATCGGTATAGAATGGAAAATATTCAGTCAATCCCATGAATAAAAGATACATCAATAATGTGAAAAAGGTAAAAGCCGCAAATTTGCGTGGGTCAATTTTATCGAGGAGTTTACCAAAAAATGGAAGTAATAATATTGCAATAATATTATAAGAGTTTTTATAAAATGCAATGCTGGTATAATTTAGTTTTAACTCTTCTGCCAAAAACAAAGTAATGATGGCAACTGTCAGCATGAAAGCAAAACCATAAAGCATAAATCCGGATTCAAAATCGCGATATGGTTTGTTCGATTTAATAATTTTTTGAATTATTTTTCTTGAATTCAATAGCGTGTCCTTGAAGGATAACAATTTTGCATTGGGTTCAAGATATTCAATTTTTACTGCTTTCGACAGCAGGAATAATGAGACGATAGCCATTATAGACATTACAGGATAAATATATCTGTAAGCATGATTGTCAATATCCAGCATCCACCCAAAAATAAAAGTAGTAATCATCATAACAATTTTGTTCAACGTGGTTGAATAACTATATAAAGTTCCGAAATGATTGTCCTGATAATTGTTCTTTAATATGCTGTTTATTATAGGATTAACAACAGGTAAAGACATGAAATATAGAAAAAATATGAGCAGAAAAATATAATGATAATAAACTGATTGTGAAATTTGAAGTGAATCTGCCGGAAAAAAAACTGTTGCAAAAAGAGGCAAACGGGTAAGCAATGCAGTAACTTTCAGGATTGTTGTCTTTTTATATCTTTTGATGAATTCATAAATTAACATTGTAAAAACGAAAATTGCCATGCTGAATTGAAGTAAAATACCGAGCATAAACTCTGAACCCATAAGACTTTTTACAAAGACGAACTCATTGAGGATTAGCAATCCAAGCACTATGCCGTCAATAAATGAAAAGACGATATGTATTTTAAAAACACGCTTTTCTTCAATCCCAAGTTCTGATAATTTCATTCAGTTGTTTACCATTTAGAACTTAATATTTACAACACTAAGAAACAAATAAATGAACACAAAAGGCATTACAAACAATATACTGTCGAACCTGTCCAGAACTCCTCCGTGTCCGGGAATAATTGCAGAACTGTCTTTAACTCCCGCATCCCTCTTCAATTGTGATTCTGCCAAATCGCCTATTTGTCCTATTGTTCCAACTATTATTCCAATCACAATCACATGAATTAAAGGGAAACTATTCAATAAAACAGTAGTCGAACCCCAAAAACCGAGAATTCCAAATATTAATCCACCGATAGCACCTTCCCATGTCTTTTTCGGACTTATTCTTTCAAATAGTTTATGTTTACCTATTGCCTTACCGACAAAATAAGCACCGGAATCGCAAACCCATATCGAAATGAGAATGCTGAGAAGTAACCCTGCACCTTCATAAGAATTACTCAAAATATGAGAATTCGATAATTGAAGATAATCAATACTGCTACTACGAATTGTATTAATTATGTCATAAAAATTTCTTATTAAAATAATAAATACAAAGGAAATTGGTATATAAACTATTCCTGTTAAGGTAGTTGCTATATTTAATCCGGCATTTGGTTTATTATTCCATAACTCAAGTATCATAATTATTAAAAAAAATAATATGATAATAAAGACCGAAATTAACGTTGCCTGCAAAAAATTCATGGTTTGGAATGTAAGGATGAAAATAATTCCAAAAAAATATCCAAATATTTTTTGCGGAAAAGTATGCTTTTTTTCGGCAATTTTATAAAATTCCCACTGTCCCAATACCGTTAGAATGGCTACCAATGCGAACATCAGCCATGACCCGTAATAAATGATTGCTATCGCAATCGGGATTCCTATCAGAGCAACAATTACTCTTTTTATTAGTTCACTCATTTTTCTTCTATTATTTTTGAAATAATATGATTAACTTAGATTCAAAACTAATTGTTTTTTTTGAAATTTTGGGAAAAATGATGGAAACAAAATTAAATTCAGAAGAAATCCCGACAGGGTTAATGTCTTCGATGGACATTACCGATGCCGAGTTGCTTCCTTTTATTCCTTATCTTTTCAAGGATTTATGGGAGTTGGGAAGTGCCCCGGGATATAAATACGAGTTGCTTAAAAAAAATATGCTTGCTACCGGGAAACCCAAAATTTTAGATTTGGGTTGCGGAAAGGGTGCAGAGCTGATTCAATTAAGATTAAAATTTGAGTTCGAAGGATTGGGTATTGACATAATTCCCGAATTTATAGAAGATGCCAAATTTAGATGCAGTTTAAATAAATGTAAAGATTTGACTTTCAAAGTCGAAGATTATAAGGCAAAACTCAGTGATTATAATGACTTTAAAGTTGTAATTTTCAGTTATGATTCTGATTTATTAGGTTCGATAAGTGAAAGTTTGAAAGCTTTAAAAACAGTTGTTCCACCCGCCAAGGGTTATATACTGTTTGATAATGCGATAAGAAAAAATGAAACTCCAAGCGAACTAAATAAAAGTTATCCGAGTTTCAAGGAAACGAAATCATTTATTGCTGATGCTAATTTACAAATATTTGGTTATATTTACTGGGATATGCCTACATTAAAGCGTCAGAATGATTTTAACAACACATGTATTGCCGGAAGAGCAAGAGAATTAAAGGAAAAATATCCTGACAAAAGTGAAATTCTTCAGCAATTCGTTGCAAATCAGTTGCATGAATCAAATTTATTAGCTACTGATTTAATATGTGTTACATGGCTGTTAAAGAATGGATAAAAAAAGTAAATTATATGTTTTTTCTGATTTTGATGGAACTGTTACTTATAAGGATATCGGAGACGAAATCTTTAAAGAGTATGGTCAATTTGAACCATTTAATTCTCAGTTAAAGAACAGAGAAATTGATATTAAAGATTATTGGAGAATACTTTGCTCTTCCCTAAAAAGCGGGACTTCAGAGCAAACAATAATTGATTATAGTCTTTCTGTTGATATTGACCCTTGGTTTGCTAAGCTTGCAAATTATTGTAAGGATAATAATATCCCGATATCAGTACTAAGCGATGGTTTTGAATCATACATTAAACCGGTTCTTGACAAACTGGAACTTTCATGGATACCTGTATTTTGTAACAAACTAATTTTTAATGATGACGGAAGTATAGAGCCGTTTTATCCTTATGCGAGTGAATCCTGCGATTGCTTTTGTGCTTCGTGCAAACGAAATTCGATGCTCTCACAAATTCCTGTTGATGCAATTGTAGTATTTATCGGAGACGGTTATTCTGATTATTGTGCCGCTGAACATTCCGATATTATTTTTGCAAAAAAGAATTTAGCGGCTTATTGCACTGAAAATAAAATACCACATTATAATTTCTCAAATTTCTTTGATGTTTACAGGATTTTGACTGAGATAATTCCAAAAAAACAATTAAAAACCAGAAATCAGGCAAAGCAATTAAGAAACAAAGCTTATGAAACTGAGTAATATCAGTAAAACTGTTGAACGTTGGAAGTTGGACGTTGGACGTTAATAACTTGAATTATAAGAGCTTATCCCCCTTGCTTGACCTTAGTAGGAATGGAGTTACACAGCAAAATAAACTTCCCGCTGGGATTCTAATATTTGTTGCTCTCATTTTGCTATTAACATTCCGCTACGATGTAGCTAATACAAAATTATCTCAGCGGCGGATAATAAACTATATAAGCTCTTGGAATTGAATAGAATGAACTGGTTTGAAGTGTAATTCCCTGAGGATAATTTCTATCGCTATATATTTGAGGTTTATTTTCAGTTTCAAAATTTATTCTCCATTCGGCAACAAAATTAAATAATCCAAAATCCGTAGGTAAATTTATAAAGAATCCGACTCCTGTGTTCCAACCTAATTGTTTATTAGGAACGTTATTGAAAGAATTCATGTAGTAATTTAACCCAATGGAACCATAAAAATTGATTCTTGAATAAGGATTAATAATCCAGTGAGAAGAAAATTCAAGTGTTTGATAAATACTTGGTGCAACTAATCCTGCCTGTTCTTTAACAATTTTTGTATTTTTTGAGTAATTGTAACCCGCTTCTACTATCAAATAATCAAAGACTCCATAAAATAAAGCACCTCCAAAGGTCATAAGACCATCATAAGAAATATCCCTTTCCTGTTTAGTTGGTAATAAATATGTTTCTACGACTGTATTGCCACCAAACATTAAACCAATTCCTAAAAATTTCTCATAAGGAATTTCTTCATCTTCGATAGTTTCAACTTCAACAGCTTTTACTTTTTGTGCTTGTGATATCGAAAAAGCCATAAGAAACATTAATGTTAAAATCGAAAGATTAAACAGTTTTTTTGCAGTTCTGGTTGTCATTTGTATAACCTCATTTATTGATATTGATTTTATTTCTGAAATTTTTTCTGCAACGAACTTAACGTTCTTGGGTTCATTGCGTTTGCCCCTGTTTGGCACCGGTGTCATAAAAGGTGAATCCGTTTCCAGCATGATTTTATCGAGAGGAACAGCTTCGACAACTTCTGCTAAATTTGACTTTTTAAATGTTACATTACCCGTGAAAGAGATATGAAATCCAAGTTCAATTGCTTTTTTCATTACGTTGATGTCACTTGAAAAGCAATGCAAAACACCTTTTAAATTCCCATCCTGTTCTTCATCAATAATTCTTAAAATGTCATCATCTGCATCTCTGTTATGAACAATTACAGGTAAATCAGTTTGCTTGGCTATTTGAAGATGTCTTTTAAAAACATCCTGTTGTAAATCTTTTGGGGCAAAATCGTAAAAATAATCAATACCTGTTTCTCCGATTGCTTTAACATTTTCATTCTTTGTATTATCAATAATTTTCTGATATACTTCTTCATTTGCATCTTTTGCGTTATGTGGATGGACACCGATTGCACAAAAGATTTTATCATATCTTGAAGATAAATTGATTAGTCTATCATAATCCTTCGGTTCAACACCGGGAATTATAATATATTCCAAACCACTATCAAATGCTCTTTGAATGACTTCATCTCTGTCGTCATCAAATGCATTGAAATCAATATGTGCGTGTGTATCTATCATATAGAAGTGATTACAACATAAATCATGCCATTGAGCATTATTTTTGGAGTTCCTTGATTTTTTCCAAAACTTCTTCTGTATGTCCGCCAACTTGTACTTTTGGGAAGACGAATCTGATTATTCCTTTGTCATCAATTAAATAGGTGGTTCTTATTACCCCCATATATTTTTTTCCGAACATTGATTTTTCACCCAAAACTCCATATTTTTCGCAAATCTTTTTGTCATTATCACTAACAAGGTGAAAATTTAAGTTGTATTTTTGCTTAAATTTATCATGTGATTTTGAATTATCGGGACTTACGCCAATTACTTCGGCTCCCAATTTGGTGATAGTGTCCATATTATCTCTGAAACTGCAAGCTTCTTTTGTACAACCGGGAGTATCATCTTTTGGATAAAAATACAACACAACCCATTTACCTAAAAAATCGTTTAAAGAAATTTCCCCGCCACCATCTTTTTCTGCTGTAAAAGCAGGTGCTTTCTTGCCTATTTCCAAAGCCATAACATTATCTCCCATTATTTTATTATAAACTGATTCAAAAAAATGCTCAACCATATTTTAACCATTACTCATTATTTTAACTTCTCTTGCACCGAACATATCCACAATTGCCTGTTCAATTGGACTAAGCTCTTGCGGAGTTTTTTCAGCCGGTTCTTCATTAGACGAAATAAACTTAGTTTCCTTGTTATCAGTAGTTATCCGGTTTTCACTTTTAATTGTTTCATTTGTCTTTTTTGTGCCAGAATCTTGTTCTTTTGCTACTATCTTAATATTAACCGGTGCTTTGTAGAACCTGACAAGATAATCTTTAATTTCATTTTGTTTATTTTTGATGCTTTGAAACAGGAAGTCATTGTTGCATTCCAAAACTATTTCACCTTTGAAAAATACAGTAGTTATCATTTCCTTTTGATTTAAAACCAACAAACCGTTTTCACCTTTGGCATATTCTTTTTTAAAATCATTCCAGCGATTTTCAATTGTTTGGGCAGATGGTGATTCTTTTGAATAAGTTTCTTCTTGTGAAGGACTTGCATTATCAATTAAATTCATAAAACCATTATTAACCTTCAGGTCTGCTTCTTTCGAAACAGGTTTAGCAGGTTCGGTATTCAAATCTGCCTTAATTTTTTTTGCAATTTCCGATGTGGAATCACTTTCCTCAATCGAAGAAACATTGGACGATTTAGCGGTCAGGGCTTTTTTTTTCAGGTCACTAATTTCATGAATCAATTGTGAGATATCAACAACCGAATCCATAGACGCTAATTGAACAAGAGCCATTTCAAACCGTATTTTCGGCTGTGGTGAATATCTAAGTGTCTGTTCAGTGTTTGCAATCAAATTAAGTATTCTCAAAATATCGTTTTTCTCGAATTTTTCTGATTCAATTTTGTATTTATTTTTCAAACTTTCAGAATCCGAAATCAAATTTGTATTTCCTGTTACTTTTATTGTCAGTATGTTTCTGAAATGCTCAAGTAAACCTGATAAACATTCCTGCAAGTCGTAGCCCTTGGTCATTATGTCATTAGTTAAACTAAACAAGTCTTTCAAATTTTTCTCTTTGATTGAAGACGAAATTCTGAAAAAGAATTCTTTATCAATCAGATGCAATGCATTGGCTAATTCGGAATATTTGATATCATTCCCGCAAAAAGCAACTACCTGGTCAAAAATACTTTGAGAATCCCTCATTGAACCATCGGCTTTTTGTGCTATTGCATTCATTGATTCATCGTCAATAGTTATATTTTCTTTGCCTGCAATAAATTTGATTTGCTGAATTATGGAATCATTTTCCATCCTGCGAAAATCGAATCTCTGGCATCGGCTTAATATTGTTGGTAATACTTTATGGGCTTCCGTAGTTGCAAATACAAAAAGTAGATGCTTCGGAGGTTCTTCGAGCGTTTTCAATAAAGCATTGAAAGCTGAAGTAGATAGCATGTGAACTTCATCAATGACATACATTTTGTAATTCCCTGAGATTGGAGGATATTTTGCATTCTCACGTAGTTTCCTGATGTCATCCACACTATTGTTCGAAGCACCGTCAATTTCAATAACATCCATTGACCTGCCTTCGAGGACAGCTTTGCAGGAATCACATTCGTTGCATGGTTCGAAATCTTTCGGATTCAGACAATTGATAGCTCTTGCATAAATTCTTGCAGTTGTGGTTTTTCCAACTCCCCGCGGACCGCTGAATAAGTAAGCATGATGTATCCTGCCGGATTTGATAGCATTTTTCAAAGTAATAGTAATGTGTTCCTGCCCTACAATGTCTTTGAATTGTAGCGGTCTCCACTTTCTCGCCGTAACTAAATATTCCTCTTGCAATTGCTCATTAGCCATATTAAATCCAAATAAATTTTATTTTTGCCAAAAAAAATGAACTATAACCTACAAAAAAAATTTTAGTTTTCAAATTATTTCTCATTCTTATTTTTCAACATTCCATTAAGTTCGTTAAATTTGAAAGATTTTTTATTGTTTTTCGTATATTTTATGAATTATTATTGTTTATG
>Ga0351874_1116_pt1 | contig 19602 bp, 17 predicted proteins | sample BONcelFGM3001C13_FD_206790 | JGI IMG/M metagenome (GOLD analysis project Ga0351874, IMG submission 206790) | Enriched cells from coal bed in the Powder River Basin, Montana, United States - BONCAT cells FGM rep3 HSBNCT.FGM.300.1.C13 ...
TCAAACTGCGCCTATTTCAAGCCGAGGGGCATTCCTCTCAAGGAGCTTGAAGAGGTTGTATTGCAAAAGGATCTACTTGAAGCCCTGCGTCTGGTGGATTTGGAGGGTCTCTATCAGGACGCGGCAGCTGAGAAAATGGGAGTTTCGCGCCCGACCATCGGCAGGATGCTCGAACAAGCGAGAAAAATTGTTACGGATGCGCTGATAAACGGCAAAGCCATAAGAATAGAAGGCGGAAACATAACCACTGTTTCGCCTAATTCACACCCCACCCCGCACGGGCGAGGCGGACGCAAACACCGCGGTTGGGGCCATAACAGATAAGTCCGCAAAAGGCGGGCAAGGAGGTATTTATGCCTAGAGGAGACGGAACAGGTCCTATGGAACAAGGAGCTATGACCGGAAGGGGGCTTGGCACTTGTTCCAGAAAACGCAGATTTTGGCAAAATTTAGGATGGAAAAAAACGCCCTACTCCATGAATGCTTATCCGATCAATTTACACTCGGATGACGAAAAAAAATACCTAGACGAAAAGATCAAGGCACTTGAAGTCGAGCTTAACAACCTCAAAAAAAATCTCTCTGAACTTGAGAAAGAAGAAAGGTGAAGCCAATAATGAAAATTGCGATCACGGCTACAAAAAATTCGCCGACTGGCGATATCGATCCTCGATTCGGAAGGGCAAGCTTCTTTGCAATCTACGACACCGACGACGGCACGATCAGTTTCGTCGATAACAACTTGAACCTAAGCGCGAGTAGAGGAGCGGGAATACAGGCCGCACAAAACGTAATAGCCACGGGTGCTAAGGTAGTGATAACCGGCAACTGCGGACCTAAAGCTTTTAAGACCCTAAACGCCGCAAAAATCAAGGTGAGCACAGGCGCTTCCGGCAATATCGAAAAAATCATCGAAAAATATAAACGGGGCGAGATCAAATATACCGATCTTGCCAACGTAGAAGGCCACTGGGAATGAACCGCCCTTTGCAATAAAGGCACGATAAAAACATGAAAATAGCGATAGGAAGCGGAAAAGGCGGAACGGGAAAGACCACTTTGTCGATTGGTCTGGCCCTAGCCCTTGCAAAAACGGGCGTACAGGTCCAGCTTCTCGACTGCGACGTCGAAGAACCGAACGACCATCTTTTTTTAAAAACGATCGGTAAAATATCAAGATCAGTCGATGTGTTCACACCCGAAATAGACGCGGATTTGTGCACGATCTGCGGCGAATGTTCAAGGTTTTGCCAATTCAACGCGCTGGCCGCCATTCCAAATTCCGAGGTGCTGATATTTCATGAAATGTGCCACGGCTGCGGTGGTTGCAAAATCATCTGCCCGCAAAAAGCGGTGCGCGAGATTCCCCGTCAGGTGGGGATGATTAAAACATCTCAGGCCGAAAACCTCGATTTCTCCTACGGGCTGCTAAACATCGGCGAAGCTATGGCCACGCCAGTCATCAAGGCTTTAAAGGAACTGGCAGATCCTTCAAAAACGGTAATCTTCGATGCTCCTCCCGGAACTGCCTGTTCATTTGTGGAAACGGTATTGGATACCGACTATTGCATATTGGTCACCGAGCCTACACCTTTTGGACTTTTCGATCTTAAAATTGCCGTTCGCGTGGTAAAAAAAATAAACATCCCTTTTGGGGTGGTCATCAACAGATCCGACATCGGCAACAAATCCGTAACCAATTTTTGTAAATATAATGATATACCGATACTGCTTGAGATCCCCTTCGATAGAAACGTTGCGGTCGCCTATTCCAAGGGCATCTCCATAATCGACACTGATAAAAAATATGCCGGTTTATTCCTTGAAATGCTCCAAAAATTGAAGGTTTGAAAGTTATGAAGGAAATCGTAATAATAAGCGGAAAAGGCGGAACGGGAAAGACCAGCATCACCGCCTGTTTTGCCCATCTTGCAGACGAAGCGGTGCTCGCTGATTGCGATGTTGACGCCTCTGACCTGCACCTCCTTTTGAAACCGAAAATCCGTGAGAGCGGAGAATTCACCGCCGGCAAGGTTGCTATTATCAACAATGATCTATGCACATCATGCGGGGCCTGCTTAAATCATTGCAGGTTCGGCGCCGTAAAAATCACGGGGAACATCTACAATGTCGATGAGATGTCCTGTGAGGGCTGCAAGGTATGCAAATTAGTCTGCACAAGCGAGGCGATACGATTCAAAGAAAAGACGAGCGGAGACTGGTATATCGCCGACTCCAAGAAACATCCCTTGATCTATGCCCATTTAAGGCCCGGAGAAGAAAACTCGGGAAAGCTGGTTTCTTTAGTTAGGAGCAAGGCAAAAAAATATGCCGAAGAGAACAATATAGAAACGATAATCATAGATGGACCACCCGGAATAGGGTGTCCTGTCATAGCATCGATAGGCGGCACCAGCTTAGCGCTGGTCATAACCGAACCCACCCTGTCTGGACTGCACGATTTAAAAAGAATATGCGAACTCACTTTGCACTTTAAGGTTCCAACCTGCGTATGCATCAACAAGTTCGATCTAAATCACGAAGTCGCTGATACCATTGAAGGATTTTGCAGCAAAAATGGCATGGACTTAATAGGCAAAATTCCCTATGACGTAGATATAACCAAAGCGATGCTAAAGGAGGAGAGCATAGTCGAGTATTCAGATTGCAAGGCTTCTGCAGAAATTAAAAAGACGTGGAGACGTCTTGCGAGAACGGCTGGCTTGCCAAACTTTAAATCGCACTAAATAAGAGGAGGAAAAAACATGAAAATTGCGATACCGCTTGCTGACGAAAAAATGTCCCTGCACTTTGGCCATTGTGAAGCCTTCGCCATGATCGAAGTCGATGATGACACAAAAGTAATCAAGGGCAAAACCATACTGGTGCCTCCACCTCATGAGCCGGGGCTTTTGCCGAAATGGCTTGCGGAACATGAAGCTACAATAATAATAGCCGGGGGAATGGGCGCACGTGCCCAGCAGCTATTTGCTGAAAAAAACATAAAAGTCGTTTTAGGCGCCACCGAAACAGATCCTGAAAAAGTCGTGCAGGATTATCTAAACGACACATTAAAAACCGGCGAAAATCCCTGCGACCATTAAGGCTGCATCCTTGACGACTAAATATAAATATATATACGGCCCTGTCTCATCGTGGAGGATTGGCAGTTCTCTGGGCATAGATCCCATTTCAGAAAACATTAAAGTATGTTCTTTCGATTGTACATACTGCCAAATCGGGCGAACCGGCATTTTAACCGACCAAAGGAAAATATTCGTCGATAGCAAGGCTGTTATAGATGAACTAAGGTCGTTTCCAGACATCAACGTGGATTACATAACGTTTTCAGGACGTGGCGAACCGACGCTTGCCAAAAATCTCGGCGTAATGATCCGTGAAGTTAAAAAAAATCGTGGTAATAAAAAAATAGCCGTAATAACCAACTCCTCCCTTCTCTACAGGGAGGATGTTCAACAGGAACTCTCTCTTGCCGATTTCGTACTTACAAAACTCGACGCTTCTTCGCAGCAGCTTTTTCGACAAATCAATCGCCCTATCGAAATCATAACCTTCGATAAAATCGTATCGTCCCTGAAAAAATTCAGAAAAGTCTATCCCGGAAAAATGGCCCTTCAAATTATGTTTGTCGAAGAAAATAAAAAACATGCCGAGAACCTCTCCAATATTGCCAAAGAAATCAATCCTGACGAAGTTCATCTTAACACACCGCTTAGAGAGTGCTCCTCGTCAGCACTGAACCGAAAAGAAATGGATGTTATCGAAAAGGCATTCGCCGGGATGGCAACGCTCTCAATCTACAATGCGGAACGAAAAGCTGTTATCCCTGTAAGCGATCCAGATACGCTCAAAAGGCGCGGCAAATCATTCAAGACGTGAGTAGGACCACGCGCAATAAAATCACTGCGGAATAGATTTTAGCTGAACTATAATCGGATTGAATTCATTTACAGACATGGACAGGTTCAAATCTTGCGGTAGATACCCCGGCTTTTCGATCTTTAGCTTATAACTTCCCAGCGGAAGTTCGTGCAAAATTACCGGAGTTTTCTGCTGCACGGGTTTGCCGTTTACAGTCACCTGCGCACCCGGAGGCTCTGAATAAATATAAAGTACCGAGCGAAACGGTGATATCTTTTGAAAGAGATCGTTGGCTTCGCGCTTGATATCTTCGTCGCCGCCCTTAAGCAACACCTCTACCAAAAGCGGCAATCCCTTGTCTATTCTGTCCATAAGGGCATAACCTCTCACAAGGCCGAGCATGGCCCTGTGGCCGACCTCCTCATCTGCCCTTGCTTGTTCGAAATAACCCATCGCCCGTTGTATGTCGTTTAGGCTAAGATAACAAACTCCCAGCATATAATTGGCCTGCGCTATCTCGGTTTTCACAGGCTCGCTGCCTAGCGCCTCCGCCAGTTCGTTTATCGCCTCCTGCCACATCTGCCGATCCATTGAGAGTTTTGCGTTGTTTAGATGCGCACCGGCGATGGATGTTTTAAGCTTCACGCTGGCGACAAACGGGGTGTTGATATCAACCTTCAAATCCTCGGAATGCTCGAAAAAACCCTCCTTGCGAACTGTCATCTTGTGTTCACCAAGAGGGAAAAGACCTTCGTAAGGCGTTTTGCCCACATTTTTACCGTCTATGTACACATTAGCATTGGGAGGATCGGATTTTATATTCACGGGAAAAACCCGCAGATCATCCTCTTTTGCCTCCATTACAAAAGAAGGGGCATCCTCGGCTATTACAAAATCCCGTCTAAAGATTATGTCCGATACATAGGTCTGCGACGTTTGGCCAAGCTGTCTCGACCTTCTAAGCTCTAGATGATACTCACCGTAGGGAATATAGATCGGTTTTTGCAGAACGATTTCGGTTAGCTTGGATGAACGCTCCTGAAAACGGTCGTGAGTGAACTTGCCTTCCAGATAAAACTCCACATCTCTTGGCAGGTCGTTTATCTTGATGATGCCGATCGGTCCCCGAAAAAGTATGGGAATTACATTTGAATCTTTTTCAACCGTAAATTCCAACTTCTGTTCCAGTATTTCCTTCATCTCAGGCATATTGAAAAATGCAACGGCCTCGTAGGTTTTGCCGGGTTCGAGTTCCACGTTTATTCTAAGCGTCGTTTTGCCGGTTCCGGGGGGTCCCCAAAAGATTATCGAAGGCACTGTGTCGGTTTCTATGAGGGTAGAAAGAGGGCTGCCTCGGCCTATAAGGTGTTTTTGCCCAACCACCTCTTCAAGGGTTTTGGGCCTCATCCGTTCGGCCAACGGCTTTTTTAGGCTGTTCTCAAAAAGTCCTTCCATGGATGAAACCCTAATCACGACCTCCGTTCATTTGGCAAGCGATATCGATTTCAAAATTCCGTTGAGGATGCCTTTGATGCGTGATAAGCACGGGCGGCATATGCTCAAAACTCTCGACATAAGGGATTTCGCGATAATCGACAGTTTGTCCGTGTCCTTTGGCCCCGGTCTTAACGTGATGACAGGCGAGACGGGTGCGGGTAAAACGATAATTGCGCAGGCCATAAACATAATGCTCGGGGCGAGGGCCAGTCAGGATGTCATACGCTCTGGAAGCGATATGGCTTCGGTTATAGCGTCGTTTGACACCTCCGGTATTTCCCAGTCCATAAAAAAAGAGTTTTCGCTTATGGGTATAGATGTAAGCGACGAGCTTGTGATTCATCGCATAATCGGCGCCAAGGGACGCATCACGATAAATGGCACTCCGGTCGCTACCGGCGTGCTTAAAAACATCGCCGAAAGGCTAGTCGATGTATCTAGCCAACATGAGCACCAGCTTCTCCTCGATCGCCAGCATCATGCTGCTATACTGGACGAATTTGGAGGTAGCGGGGAACTTTTCGAAAAATATCTCGATTTGCATGCAGGGTATGTTTTGCTCGAAAAAGAAATCGACCAGCTTTTCCAAAACGAGTCGACCGCAAAGGAAAAACTCGATTATATCAAGTTTCAAATCGAGGAGATAAGAACGGCCGGTTTAAAGCCCGGCGAGGATCTGGCGATAGAGGCGGAAAGAAATCGGATAAAGCATGCAGTCGAGCTCGAGGAAAGGACCCGAGGTGCGGAGGCGGCTCTCTACGGCGATTCCGGCTCCGCAATAGAGATGTTAGATATTGCGGCCAAACTTGCGGGAGAATGTGTCGGGTTAGATGCTGTAGCGAATGTCTGGCTGGAGGCAATTGATCGCGCCCGGGCCGAACTCGAAGATGTGGCCAGATCCCTTGCCAAATATGCCGACACCTTAAATTCTGATCGAGCGGTGCTAGAAGATCTAGACGAGCGGCTTCATCTTGTAAGAAAAATTATTAAAAAGCATGGCGGGACGGTGGATGCTTGTCTGCAAAAAGCGATCGATATGGAGCGCGAAGCGGCATCCATCGCATGTTACGACGAGGTGCTAAAGGAAAAGAAGGCGCTTCTTGGTGAAGTTGCCGCGAAAAGAAAAAAAATCGCCGGGCTTCTCACCGAGGCTAGATCGGGCGCCTCTAAAAAACTCGAGATCGCCGTTGAGTTGGAACTTGCCGAGCTGGGGATGAAGCGCACAAAGTTCTCTTCCCCCGTAAGGCAAAAAGAGGAGGCGCTTTGGGATGAATCCGGTCCTGATGAGGTGGAGTTTTTAATTGCTCCCAATCCGGGAGAGCCACTCATGCCGCTTGCTAAAATAGCTTCCGGCGGCGAGCTTTCCCGCATAATGCTCGCGGTCAAATGCGTTATTGCGGGAAATAGCTCCGTGGCCTCGACGTCCGTTTTCGATGAAGTTGACAGCGGGATAGGTGGTGCGGTTGCGGAAACCGTGGGAAAGAAGCTCAGAAAGGTTTCGCGTTCCAGACAGATATTGTGCATAACGCATCTTCCGCAGGTGGCCATTTGGGGCGAAAACCACCTAAAAATTTCCAAGGAACTAAGAGAGGGAAGGACGGTTACAAAAATTGCAGAGCTTGCCGAAGCTGAAAAGGTGGACGAGATAGCGAGAATGCTCGGCGGTTCGAAGATGACAGCCAAAACAGTAGCGCATGCCAAGGAAATGCTTGATTTGGTCAATAGAGGCGGAAAGTAGTTTTAATCTTCGGGGGGGTTGATGGAATTTGAGAAGGCGGTTAGTGACGCGGTAAAAAGGCTCGAAGGCGAGGATGTCGATAGCTTCGAGGTGGCCGGTCTTGCGAGCAATGCGCTTACGATAGAAGCTAAAAGGCAAAAGGTCGATTCATTTAATAAAACGGTCTCAAGGGGTCTGGCGATTCGCGTAATACGCAAAGGATCTGCGGGGTTTTCATCGACGACGGATATCTCGGCCAAGGCCGTTGCCAAGGCCGTTTCTCAATCGCTAGATGCCCTGAAAATAACGTCTCCATCCGAGGATGCGGTGGTGGCAAAGCCCGAAAGTGGAATATCGGGATTTGCTGAAAAGGTGGGGCGCTCGTTTGCGGAAATTCCCGATGATGAAAAAATGGCGCTGGCCTTAAAACTTGAAAGTGAAACTATAGCTGCAGACAGCCGCATAGCCAGAGTAAGAAGCCCCAGATATGAAGAAATCGTCTGGCAGCAGACGATAGTCAATTCCGAGGGCGTAAGAGTAAGCTCTAAAAGAGGGCTTGTGCTCTGTGAGGTCAGCGCGATAGCAGTGGATGGCAATTTAACCGAGAGTGCCTACGATTTTTGTTTTTCACCTCGATTTGAAGATCTCGATGTCAGGGCCGTCGCGAGAAGCGCTGCCGCTCGTGCCGTCGGAAAGCTCGGAGCAAGCCCTCTTGAAGGCGGAGAGATGCCGGTGGTCTTCGAAAACCGGGCTGCGGCCTCCATGCTGGGTCTTCTGGCTCCGTCTTTTTTTGCAGATAACGTGCAGAAGGGAAAATCGACGATTGCGAACAAAAAAGGAGAAAAAATATACAGCGATCTCGTCACGATAGTCGATGATGGAATCTTGGCCGGAGGTTATTCTTCATTTCCTTTCGATGGCGAAGGCGTTCCTTCTGAAAAAACCACAATGGTAAATCGAGGAAGACAAGCGTCATGGCTATACGATACGGCAAGGGCGATGAAAGACGGAACTTTGTCCACCGGCAACTGTCGAAGAAATTCGATAAACAAACTTCCCGTCATAGGCGTTACCAACTGCTATCTTGAAAATGGGGCGTCGAAGCGCAATGATTTAATACGCGGAATTTCGAATGGATTTATGGTGACAAGCCTCATGGGACTTCACACGGCAAATGCTGTAACCGGAGATTTTTCGCTGGGTGCCGAAGGTTTTGTCGTATCAAATGGTTTGGTTTCCCGTCCGGTAAGGGGGGTTACGATAGCCGGAAATATACACGATCTTTTTGCAGCGGTCGAAGCGGTTGCGGACGATTTCCACCTCGGCGGGACTTTCGGTTCTCCTTCGATACTCGTGAAATCTTTAATGCTTGGCGGGTGATCGCCGCCTCTTGTGAGTTTATAATTTTTTCTTTTCTTATGGGCTTGTACGCAATATACTCGCCCACCAAATCGAAAGTGAAAACAAAGGGTTCTGGGCAATGAGGATAGCATCGGCCGGGTTGTCAGATGTGGGACAGCGACGTGAAAAAAATGAGGACAGCTTCGTCATAAACGAAGACCACCTTCTCTATGTGGTGGCCGACGGCATGGGCGGCCATTTAGGAGGCGATTTTGCAAGTCGCCTTGCTGCGAAGACGATCGAGGAAGTGATAGTCGCGCTGGAGGCCGATCCGGATACAACCCTTCAAGAAGGCGGAGAACAGGTTCGGGCCGGAGAATATCAAAGCTATTTGCGATATGCGGTAAGGCTCGCGAGCCAGCGGATTTTTGAAAAGGCTGCCGGAGACGCGGCGCTTCGCGGCATGGGTACGACCGTAGTTGCGATATTTTTCAGGGATAATAAGGCCTATATAGCCAACGTTGGAGATTCAAGGGCTTACAGGGTTCGCGGAGACAATATAGTTCAGATTACCAGAGATCATTCGCTAGTTGCCGAGCAAATGCGTGCCGGGATGATAACCGAGGATGACGCCAGAATTCACAAGTTTAAAAATATAATTACCCGTTCGGTCGGTTTTCAAGAAGATGTGGAGGCCGATATCGACATCCGCGTCGTCAGGAAGGAAGATCGTTTTGTACTCTGTTCAGACGGGCTCTCCAATATGCTAAGGGACCACGAGATAAGAGACGTGGTTGCAAATAACCCAATCGATACCTCCTGTAAGATGCTGGTAGATATGGCAAATTCCAGGGGCGGGGATGACAATATAACCGTGGTGATTGTCGATGTGGAGTCCTTAGAGGGCGAGGATATTCAGGCCAATCCTGCCGACGAACCGACCATGGAAGCCTAGGGCAGTTGATAATTGACAGTCTATTTTCTCTGTGTTAGCAATTCCCGAAATTATCTTAACATTTTGATTACATTGAATATTTTGCTTTTCTAAAAAAGGGAGGGCGGGTTTTGAAGAAATTCGACGAGAAAAGAAAACCAGCCGGAAATTACAGCATAATGGTCGTTGCCAGCGGCAAAGCAGGTGTGAGGCGCTATGAAGTTTCAAGGTGGATTCTCAAGATCGGCGTGGCCGGTGCGGCTGTTTTTTGCGTGGCTTTTGTAGCCGTGCTTGGAGCTCTTGTCGTTTACAGAAATTCCTATGTCGCCACCTGTAATGTCAAAACCAACGCAGCCCAATTTGTTGCCGAAAGGGCCGATCTTATCGAGCGTATAAACAGTCTCGAAGATTCTCTCGCGCGGGTTGATAGGTTTGCATCTAAGGTCGGCGCGACCATGGGTTCTTCGTCGAGTTCTGGTTTAAGCCATCTGACAGGACAAGGTCCGGTGGATGAGGAAGTGTGGCTTCCGGTATTGGAACGTTCCCTTGCGAGTCCTCCAACTATAAGGCTTGGGGAAAATAGATGGAAATCCCCGTTTTATGGAAGTCTAGGTGAGGGTTTGGGTTTTTCTCTCGATAAACTGTCTCAAAAAATGCTTGGTGTCGAAGAGAGGGTGCATTCGGTATTCGCACGTGAAAAAGATAGAATGTACTTCTGGTCTTCGTTGCCTACGTTGTGGCCGGCGAAGGGGTGGATAACCTCCGAGTTTGGTGATAGGCGTGGATGGGGCGGTCGCGGCAGAATACACGAGGGCATAGATATAGCCGCTCCTAGGGGGACTCCGATAATAGCCCCGGGTTCCGGTACGGTTACGTATGTGGGCTATCGTCGCGGCTACGGAAAGACAGTGATATTAGATCACGGCTATGGCATAACCACCCTCTACGGCCATTGCCAGTCCATGCATGTCGAAGAAGGACAGACCGTAAAAAGGGGCATGTTGATTGCCTCCATAGGTAACACCGGAAGGAGCACCGGTCCCCATCTCCACTACGAGGTTCGTGTGGATGACGTTGCGGTAAATCCAATGCTCTATGTCATGAGCGACCTTTAGTTTTCGATCTGCTCTTTAAGGCTTTGCCTGAAAAATGATCTCATTTATTCTCAAGAAAATCTTCGGAACCCAAAACGAGCGCGATCTTAAAAAAATAGCTCCGCTCATATCCCGTATCAACTCGTTTGAGCCTGATATAAAAAAGTTGTCTGATGATTTGCTTCGCGCAAAAACGGCCGAGTTTAAACAGCGGATCGAAAATGGAATGGAGCTTTCAGAGCTGCTTCCGGAGGTATTTGCGGTAGTTCGCGAAGCGAGCGTGAGATCTCTTGGTATGAGGCACTTCGATGCGCAGCTAATAGGCGGTATTGTGCTAAATGCCGGAAGAATTGCCGAGATGAAAACAGGCGAAGGCAAAACGCTGGTCGCTACGCTTCCGGTCTATCTAAATGCCCTTTCAGGCAAAGGGGTGCATGTCGTTACGGTAAACGACTATCTTGCCAGACGCGATGCCGAGTGGATGGGAAAGGTTTATAATTTTCTGGGACTTTCAGTGGGCAATGTTTTGCACGGACTAGATGATGCTGAAAGACAGAAGGCCTACGCCTGCGATGTCACCTACGGCACCAACAACGAATTCGGTTTCGACTATCTTCGCGACAACATGAAATTCGATTCGTCAGGTTTTGTTCAAAGGCCGCTTAATTTCTGTATAGTCGATGAAGTCGATTCCGTTCTTATAGACGAAGCCAGGACGCCGCTTATCATTTCCGGTCAGGCCGAACAATCCACCCAGCTCTATTACGTTATAAACGGAATAGTTCCTTACCTGAAGATTGAAAAACACTATGCCGTGGACGAAAAATCCCGCTCTGCGGCACTTACAGAGGAAGGCGTTTTGGAAGTGGAAAGGCGGATGAACGTATCAAACCTCTATGATCCGCTAAATATCAATATACTCCACCATGTAAATCAGGCCATTCGTGCCCACGCGCTCTATAGCCGGGATGTGGATTACATAGTGAAAGACGGGCAAGTGGTTATCGTAGATGAATTTACAGGTCGCCTCATGCCGGGCAGGCGCTGGGGCGACGGGCTTCATCAAGCCATAGAGGCCAAAGAGAAGGTTCGGATAGAAAATGAAAATCAGACGCTTGCCACCATTACTTTCCAGAACTATTTTAGAATGTACAAAAAACTTTCTGGCATGACCGGAACCGCTGACACCGAGGCCGAGGAATTTGCGAAAATATATAATCTTGAGGTCATGGTCATTCCCACCAACATGCCGATGGTAAGAGATGATATGCCCGATATCATCCTCAAAAATAACGAATCCAAATCCAAGGCTATTGTTTTAAAGATAAAGGAGCTTCACGAAAAGGGTCAGCCTGTGCTGGTGGGTACTATATCCATAGATAAGTCCGAAAAGCTTGCGCATCAGCTTTCCAAATATGGCATACCCCACTGCGTGCTAAATGCGAAACAGCATGAAAAAGAGGCCGAGATAGTCGCTCAGGCAGGACGCAAGGGTGCGGTTACCATATCTACGAACATGGCCGGGCGCGGTACGGATATCATCTTGGGCGGCAATCCTGAGTTTATGGCCAAAAGCAAGGTTGGAGAAGATATTTCGTCTGAAAAATACGCCGAAGTGCTTGCACAGTGCCGGGAGATATGTGCTGCAGAAAAAAAAGATGTCTTGGCTGCGGGGGGGCTTTTTATACTGGGCACTGAAAGACATGAGGCCAGGCGCATAGACAATCAGCTTCGCGGAAGATCGGGCAGGCAGGGCGATCCGGGCGCATCGTGTTTTTATCTTTCTCTCGAGGACGATATCTTGCGAATATTCGGAGGGGAACGCATCAAGGGGCTCATGGAACGCATGGGTATGGAGGAGGATGACGACCTTCAGCATCCATGGCTTTCTCGGGCCATCGCCAACGCCCAACGCAAGGTTGAAGGCCACAATTTTCAGATCAGAAAAAATCTGCTCGAGTTCGACGATGTCATGAATCAGCAAAGGACGACCGTTTACGGCCGCCGCCGCGACATACTTCAAAATGAAAACAACAAAGACATCGTTCTCGACATGATAGATCAGTCCGTTACCGAGATAGTAGAGGAGCACGTACCCGATAAAATATACGAAACCTTCGAACCATCCGGACTCGAGGAAGGAATTCGAGCGCGTTTCAATATGGTTTTTAATTTTGTCGATATTCCCGGGGAACACAAAACGCAGCAAGAAGATATAGGCAAGTTCATCTATGAAAAAGTTTCGGCCTATTACGAAGAAAGAGAAACCAAAAACGGGCCGGATATCATGCGAAGAATAGAATCGATAATTCTTCTACAAACCCTGGACGGTCTTTGGAAGGATCATCTGCTTTCCATGGATCATTTGAAAGAAGGTATAGGGCTTCGTGGATATGGCCAGAAGGATCCTCTGCTTGAATACAAGAAAGAAGGCTACGTCCTGTTTCGGGATATGATGAACCGCTTTGTGGTAGATTCCGTGGAAAAATTGTTTCGCGTTGAGGTGACGACGAGCGAAAGCGTTTCAAAAGCCGCGGAGGCTGGCAGACGCACCATGCCTGTCAGAACGGAGCATTTTAGCAAGACTTCGTTGAATGCCGGCGCTTTTGCCTCAGAGGAATCACGGGGCGGTTCTGGCAGAAAACAAGAAACCATAAAACGGGACCTTCCTAAAGTTGGTCGCAATGATACCTGTCCCTGTGGTAGCGGAAAAAAATATAAAAAGTGCTGTGGGTTGTGATCGCTTGTCGCTAAAGACTATTTCCCTTTTGTTTTAACCGTGATATACCGAGGCAATGGCTAGTCAATCACCAGTGCCAATGCAGCGACAGTCCCCATCCGAAGGCGGAGGGGGTATTGGCAATGTCAATGATTTGATATCCAAGTATAGCGATATATTCCTCGCGGCGCTCGTCGTGGCGGTCATCGCCATGATCGTCATTCCGCTGCCAACGTGGATTGTCGATATCCTCCTTACAATTCAGATAACGATTGCAGTTATCATCTTGCTTGTGGCCCTCTATATAACAGATGCCCTAAAAATAGCGTCTTTCCCAACGATACTGCTGATATCCACACTCTACAGGCTTTCACTTAACATCTCTACCACGCGCCTTATACTGTCTCGCGCGGACGCCGGAGAGGTGGTGAGGGCCTTCGGTACATTTGTTGTGCAGGGTAACTACGTAGTCGGCGGAGTCCTTTTTATAATAATCACGCTTGTAAACTTCATAGTTATCGCCAAGGGCGCCGAGCGTGTTTCCGAAGTGGGCGCCAGGTTCACCCTGGATGCCATGCCCGGCAAACAGATGTCCATCGACGCAGATCTTCGCGCCGGCATCATCAATATGGAGCAGGCGATAGAACGAAGGTCCACACTTCACCGCGAAAGCCAGATGTACGGTGCGATGGATGGTGCCATGAAGTTCGTGAAGGGAGATGCCATCGCCGGCATGATAGTCACCCTCATCAATATCATAGGCGGCTTCATAATAGGTTCGGCCATGCGCGGGATGCCGATAATAGATGCGGTCAAAACCTATTCGCTGCTGACTATAGGTGACGGTCTGGTGCAACAGATACCGGGTCTTATCGTTTCGGTTTCCGCCGGTATAGTTGTCACGCGAGTCTCCAGCGAAAGCGAAGGTTCTAACTTAGGCCGCGATATTGTGACTCAGGTGACGGCCTATCCAAAGGCCATGATAATAGCCGCGGTTATTTTAGGAATAATGGCCATTGTTCCCGGTTTGCCCAAAATTCCATTCATTATAATGGGCATTGTCGTGGGCGGAATTGCGATGTATTTGATCAAGTCCAAGGAAAGGGTGGTTCAGGAGATCGCCGACACTCCAAGGCAGGATGCCGTCAGAAAGGCCGTCAAAAAGCACGGCGATGTGCTTCCGTTTATCATGCCAAGCCCCATATCGCTGGAGGTAGGAAACTCAATCATTCCGTTCGTGGACGATTCTCAAGACGGCGGCAGATTTATCAACGAACTCATTCCTCTGCTTCGCCACGGCCTATATTATGAACTGGGCGTCAATTTTCCGGGCATACAGGTAAGAGGCCAGACCGTCGATATGGAGGCCGAGGCTTATGTTATCAATATAAACGAAGTGCCCGTGGCGCAAGGTCAGATCATGCAAGGGCATATACTTGTCGGAGAGCCGATCGAGCAATTACAACTTTTCAATCTTTCAGGAACGGAGACCATCCATCCGATAGACGGCTCGGTGGTCACGTGGATATCCGCCGAACACAAGGACGTAGCCAGTCAGGCTGGTTTTAGGATGTGGGATATCGCGGAGTATTTAATTCTTCATCTTTCCTACGTTCTGCGTAAGCACTCTTACGAATTTCTGGGCGTTCAGGAAATCCAAACCATGCTCACCGAGCTTGAAAAGAGCCATCCGGCGCTCGTCAAGGAGCTTATCCCGAAGGTCATCACCCTTTTGCAGCTTTCAGAAATATTCCAACGTCTGGTTCAGGAGGATATAGCGATAAGGGATTTAAAGACGATATTTGCAACTCTTGCGCAGTGGGGCGAAATAGAGCGCGATACGTTAATGCTTACCGAACATGTTAGAGCGGGGCTTAAGCGCTACATTACACACAAGTTTGCCGGCAGCGGAAATACCCTTGCGGTGTATCTGCTAGATCCGGATATCGAGGAGATGGTGAAAAACGCGATAAGACGTACCGAGAAGGGCAACTATCTAGCGCTCGATCCCGAGATTACGCAGGAAATAGTCGAAGCGGTGGGCAAGGAGATTGCCTCCCATCCGTTTCCGCCGGGGGCAAGGCCGCCGGTCATTCTTACGACGGCGGAGATCAGGAGATATTTTAGAAAAATCGTCGAGCTTGAATTCCCCCAGCTTTCGGTGCTTTCCTATCAAGAGCTTTCGGAAAATCTGCGCATACAACCCATCGCGCGTGTGAGTTTGCCCGAAGAAATCATTCAATCAGCCATGGCCAGCGCGTAAAATCCGTGACTCGTAAAATCCGGGATTCGGGATCCGGGATTCGGAACCCGGAAACCCGTAAAATCGTAAACCATGAACAGTGAGACGAGACAGATTACGATCAAGAACCCATAAGGTTTACGATCGTGATGAGCGCGAAGATGAGCACGAGAGCGCCAAGCCCTATCATTCCGATCTCTATGGGAGTGAGCAATTTATCTTTTGCCCCTGCGGCCGCAGGGGTTGGATAGTAAGGCATTTCCTGATTGAAATTTGGCTGTTCATCTAGGGCAGGAGCTTCCTCGCCTTCCAATTTGTTCGACGCATCTTCCGACATCGGAATGTCTTCGGGCTCTATTCTTAAAGGTATGTTTTTGGGCTTTATGTCTTCGATGTTGGCGAGGTTTATCTCCTGCGGATTTCTGAAAATAAAGACGATGGTTCCAAGCGCTATTCGGTCGCCATCGTGTAAGTATTCCTCCACGACCCTGTGGTTATTGACGAAAGTTCCGTTCTTACTTTCCATGTCCCTGATGGCGATTCCGCCCCAACGCTTGGTGAGGCGTGCATGTTTTCTAGACATTACATGTTCGTTGATGGGGAAATCGCAGTCAGGGTCGCGACCGATGGTTATCTCGGTCATCTCGTCGGTGAAATAAAACCGTTTGCCCTCCGATGAGCCGTTTAAAACCTCCACCGAGGGCACCGTTTCTTTGTCCATCGCACCCAGAACTTTCTTTAAAAGTTTTACCTCCAAAATATCGCTTTCGGTTATTTCTTCGGCGTTTGTCATATCAAAAAGTTCATCCCGGTCGTGGAAATTTATATTGTATTCGTCGATATTTATGATGTCGCCGGCACGTAGAAGATTTTTTTCATTGGATGAAAGCCTCATGCCATTTAATGAAGTACCGTTGCCGCTTGAAAGGTCGATAAGATAGAAGTTTTCACCGTCGGTGACGATTTTGGCATGTTGCCTCGATACTCCCTTCGATTTTAATAGCACCTTGTTTCCGGACTGCCTGCCTATGGTTATCTGTTCGTCGTTTGCACGAACTATCATAGGTTCTTTGGAACCCGGTTTGTTTATGATCAGTGTTGGCATTTTATTCCATCCGCTTTCAGCAAGGCTTCTGTCACCTGCTTTTCAGTGGGAAACTGGTTGCCCGCAGCTTTGAGAAACCGGCAGAGCAGCTCGCCGGATTTTGCCATGTTGCCTGTCTGCTTGTAAAGGTTCCCGAGATTGTAAAGCGCCCGGGCGTGTTCGGGCGATATCGTCACCGTATATTCCCACTCGGTTTGGGCCTTAGCCGTTTTGCCTTGTTTGTAGAAGGCAAGTCCAAGATTGTAGGAGGCGTCGGCAAAATTCGGATTTGTGGTTTTTGCTTGAGAAAGCGTTTTTTCTGCGTCGGCAAAGTTTCCCATGGAGAGGTAGGTCGTCCCCATGCGAAACCACGCAGTTTCGTTTGTGGGCTGTATTGCGGTGACGCTTTTAAACTCGTTTATAGCTTCCTGATTTCTGCCTTCTTGGGCATAAAAAAGTCCCAGTTCCATGTGCGCCTCGGGCGATTGAGGACTTAATTCAAGGGCTTTCAGAAAACAATTTTGAGCCTTGTAGAGTTCGTTTTTTTCGAGATATAGGCGGCCTAGCCTTAGCCACCCATCCACTGATGATGGCTCATCGGCAAGCGCAAGCCGGCTTCTTATTTGGGCTTTTTCGAGATCTCCTCCGGCTTTGTAGAGTTGAGCTAAAAGTTCATGAACGTGTGTGAGATTTGGGTTTAGCTCGGTGGCGCGTTTAAGAGAACTTTCGGCTAGTTCTATGTAGCTCTTGCTTTTGTCTTTTTTTGTTTTTTCCAGATATGCGAGGCCTAGCTGATAATGCGCATCGGCGAGCGTCCCGTCTTTTTTAAGGCCTTTTTTGATGATTTCAATTGCGGCATCGGCGTTGCCTTCGGCTAGATATACAGCACCTAGATGGCTGTAGGCGGCGGCGTAATTTTTATCCAGCTCTATTGCTTTTTGAAACTGGGCTTTTGAACGTTCGAGTTGCCCAGTGCGTTTGTAGATAATCCCAAGGTTGTTGTAGGCTTCGACGTAATCCGGAGAGAGCTCTATCGCAGTCTTGAATTCTAGTTCGGCCCGCTCCAGATCGTTTCTGCTTAAGTAGCTGATACCCTGATTGTTGTGATAAGCCGCTCTTGCAGTTGGCATCGTTATCTTTTTTTTCGCCTCCGAAAAACATGGCGCTAAAATTATAAGAATAGCGACTGTTAAGGCTAGCTTGCCTGCCATTTGTTTTGCCACCTTACGGCCTCCTTATGCACGGATTTAGCAAACGGGCCTTCGACATGGCCTGGTCTGCCTCCGCCGTATTTTTTTTGCGTCCTTCGAGTAGGGCTATATAGTACCACGATATCGGATCTTCGGGGAGGAAGGCAACTGCCCTTTTGAATGCATTGATGGATTCCTCGTTCTGTCCGGCATCTAATGCTGTCATGGCCTCGAGATAGGCAATGTTGTTTAGTATGAATTTGTTTTCTATTTTTAAATCCTGAGATTTGGGTTTTGCCGTGACCTTGCTTTTCTTTCGCGACATGAAGAGCGGGGCGGGCTTGGCAAGCCTCAACATTTCGACTAGTTCCTGCTGGGCGGCTTGAAAGTGGCTGGCGAACGGCAGGCCGTTTTGCCTGTTGTAAAAGCCCAAAAACGTGTGAAGATCTATTATTCCTTCATAACCCAAAGGAGACCGATAATCGATGCGTTTGACATCGTCGAACCAACGTTTGGCAGGGGCCAGGATAGAGGGAGTGTATTTTCTCAATTCCTCTCGGCCTTTGATATAGCTCTCAAATGCCCGGGTTGAGGCGGTGGCGTCGCGGACGGCATCGATTATTTTTTGGTCGAATTTGGAATCTGCGATTCCCAATATTTGGGTTGCCGCTTCGGCCAGCTTTGTGAAAAATTCCTTATTGTCGGGATATGGGAATGTGAGTGCGAACTGTTTTAAAAGAGTTCCGGAGCCGTCTGTCAAATTTATGAATACGCGCAAATTTTCGCCTAAGTGCTGAAATTTTCCCTCAACTGTGAAGTCTGCGCCGCCTGAGGTTATTTGAGCGTTTGCTGTCGTACCCGAGACAACCCGAAGGGAGTCTGCCGCCCTCAAACAGCTTGTCAGATAATCTCGAATTCCAACCGACATCCATGAGTCTCCGGGCATTTTGGTGAAATCTTCAAAAGTTTTTACAAGAAGGACGCGCCCCTCGGGTAGATCGGACAATTCCGCAGTGGCCATGAGCATTTGCCAGTTTACGCACGACGATGAATGTGACAGTGCCGGCGACAAGGCGATAAAAATTGATAATACTATTGGAGCAAGTCTTTTCATGCGGCATAATATCGCGATTTTCCTCTTTAAAATCAAGCTGTATGTATCCAAACGAGCTTTACGCGCCGGATAGTTTATGATAGATGCATGGCTATTGTGGCCGATGAAAAACGAAATAACGTCGAGGTTATGGAAAAACCCGCACTATCTGACGATAGGACTATGATAGCGCCTGCTGATGGGGGGGAAGAATCGACCCCGGCAAAGCTCCGTCATGCCCCTCCCTACATCGTAGTGATCGACGGTCCTCGCATCGGTGTGCATTTCCCCCTAACCGAAGGGCAAAATATCATAGGCCGGGCCACAGGCTGTGCGGTGAGGCTAGATGATCAAAGTGTTTCAAGACAGCACGCTGAGATCGTAAAGGGAGCCTCGGGCTGGAGCGTCAAGGATCTCGGCAGCAAAAACGGGACGAGCGTGAACGGCAAGCCCGTAATCGATGTCGTGATCATAGGCCATAAAGACGTGGTCAAGACCGGCATATATCAGCTGCGGCTAATTACCCAGCCTATTTCCGTCGAAGACGAAATGACGATTCCGGCGGAAATTACGGTGGCAGATCGCACGGTATTTGTTTCCGCTCCACCCGAAAGTCAGACTACCAAGATGAAAGAAAAGGAAGTTGGGATGATCGAAACCGGGGAAGATGAATCGTCGCTTCCCGAAATCCCCGAGGGATATTTCGAACAACCTCAAAAGAGCAGGCGAAAATTATTTATGTACGGTGCTTTGGGTCTCGTATTTGTGGCAACGCTGGCCTATTTTGCAAGCCGCGCGATGTTTTCAGG
>Ga0351874_1125_pt1 | contig 18619 bp, 13 predicted proteins | sample BONcelFGM3001C13_FD_206790 | JGI IMG/M metagenome (GOLD analysis project Ga0351874, IMG submission 206790) | Enriched cells from coal bed in the Powder River Basin, Montana, United States - BONCAT cells FGM rep3 HSBNCT.FGM.300.1.C13 ...
TTCCAAATAAGTAAGAATTGGGCATTCGAAAATTACAAGATATTTTAAATTAACGCAGCTGACTTCATAACATTGAATATAATTTTTTCTTGTAGAAATCCTTTCACTAAACCGGACTGAGTAATTACCTTTTACTTCATTCGATAAACTAATTGAAAAATAGTCTTCTGCTTTCTCATTTTCACTTATTTTAACAACTGAAAAACTTGCTCCAAGTGTTGAACTCAAGAAAAGAGTTCCGGACATTTCTTTCTTCAATTGTTTTGTTACCATTACATTTTTTAATGCACGCCAACCTTCAGGAAGGAATAACGTGAATCTATCGGTTGAGTTGTTGAAATTATTATAAGCATTAATTGAATCTGCTGATAATTCAACACCAACAGATCTCATAGCCGAAATTTTATCTATTATTAATGGTTTGAACAACTTGGTTTTATAAGCAGCCAATGTAACCGTAACTACTGAATCAAATATGCTCAATTGACTTTTATATGTGTAATTAAAGTTATTCCATATAAATGTGTCCCAGGTTTCCTTTAACTGTGATGCAGATGATAAATACAATTTGGTATTTATAACATCATCGGCAAAGCCTACAATATCCTGAATTAATTTTTCTTTAGGAGTTGTTAATTCAAAATTTGTACGCAGCGATTTTACAACAGTATCTTTACCAACATAATAGAGGTTATATCTTCGCAAATTAAAGATATCTTTGCTGCCGAAATCTTCAAATACCTCCCAAAACATTCTTTTTGAGTCAACCCTTCTGAGAAGTGATAAATAACCATTTAATGAGCGGTCAATCAGCTTTAATGTAAAATTTGAGTCATAAATTGCAAATACATTAAAAACCGGATATTCAAATTCAACAAGTACTGCATAGTACTTATTCTTTTCAATTATCAAACTATCAATTATGATTTTATTAAAAAGAGATGGAAGTGGAAGTAAAGTATCCCGAATTGCAGAAAGAGTTTCATTGGAAGTTTGATTTCCTGAAAATGACTCTTTAACAAGTTGTTCCAATACTTTACCATTGAAGGGGTTTTGAACATTATTCTCTCTTTTAGTGCACCCTGAAAGCATAGTAAACAAGATTATAATTGAAAAAATTCGTATTTGCATAAGACCTAATAAGTTAGACATCTAAAAATAAGAATTATTTTTGATTTTTATTCGAGAGGTTCTATATTTAGTCACTTTTTAAAAAGTAATTTATTCGAGAATTTAACACAAAACAAAAAAAACAAAAGTATTGAATAAACTATTTATTTTTATCTTTATTTGGCTCGCCCTAATAGATGTCGGGAAAAGTCAAACAATAACCACCCCGAATATCATTTTATCAGATATACCATTTCAGTTTTCAATTTCAAATATTCCTGATTCATTATCTAAAATCAATTTAATTATTTCACACGGGAGGATGATTGAGAAAAAGCAATTGATAATCAACGAAGGAAAATTTGATTCCACCCTTTCACTCAATGTACTAGGTAAAATAACATTTGGTATTGAAGAAGTTCAAGCGGTTAATAAAGAGGTTAGAAGTATTCCCGGTATTATGAGTATTATTCCACCATTACTTGCCATTTTACTTGCATTATTTTTAAGACAAGTAATTGTCGCTCTCGTTTCCGGAGTTTATATCGGGTGTATTTTTATATATGATTATAATCCTGTTTATGCGTTAATGAGAATGATTGATACAATTACATTAAATACCTTAACAGATTCTTCTAATATGTCTATAATTGTATTTACACTTTTATTTGGTGGTGTTGTTGGGTTAATTTCTGCAAATGGTGGTACTAAAGGGATGGCTAACCTAATAATAAGATTTGCTAAAACAAGACGATCCGGAATGTTATCAGCATGGTTGATGGGAATAATTATATTTTTTGATGATTATGCAAACACACTCATTGTTGGCAATCTGATGCGCCCTATTACTGATAAGCTCAAAATCTCCAGGGAAAAATTAGCATTTATTGTTGATTCAACTTCTGCACCCGTTACCAGTTTATTTATAGTAAGTACATGGATCGGTTTTGAAATTGGTTTGATACAAGATGGATTAAAATTAATAAGTTCAACAGAAAATTCTTACGATGTATTTTTACAAACGATTCCTTACCGCTTTTATCCTATTGCAATGATATTTTTTGTCTTTTTAGTTTCATTTACAAAAAGAGATTATGGTCCGATGTATCATGCTGAAATGAGAGCTTTGAATGGGGAAGTTGTTCGTCCGGGTTCAAAGATACCAGATGATCTTACAGAAACAACTAATTTCTTGCATAACGGAGCTAAAACTCGTTGGTATAATGCAGTTTTCCCGATTCTTTTTTTAGTTATCGGGACCATATTTGGATTAGCATACACAGGCATTTCTGCTTTGCATCAACAAGGAATTTATGATTTTGGTATCAGAGAAATAATTGGTAATTCTGATTCAAATAAAGCCTTGATGTGGTCGAGTCTTTCGGCATGTATTTTGGCTATCATTATGACACTCTCTCAACGAATAATGAATCTAACTGAAACTATCGATGCCTGGTTTAGAGGTATTCGTTCGATGCTATTAGCAATAATTATTTTGATGTTAGCGTGGGAAATCAGTTCAGTTACTGAACAAATTCAAACTGCTAATTACATTATTCATATTTTAAGCGATTCACTTAACCCAAGGTTTTTACCAGTTATTGTTTTCATCGTTTGTGCCATTACAAGTTTTTCGACAGGTTCAAGTTGGGGAACTATGGCGATTATGATGCCAATAGTAATTCCTTTATCTCACGCAGTAACTTTACTTGCCGGAATGGATGATACAACTTCGATATTGATTTTACATGGTGTTATAAGTTCTGTTCTCGCCGGCTCTGTATTTGGTGATCATTGCTCACCAATTGCAGATACAACTATTCTTAGCTCCATGGCTTCGGCTTGTGATCATATTGATCATGTTAGAACACAACTCCCTTATGCATTAACAGCAGCGGTTATTTGCATGATAATTGGCGATATTCCGACAGCATATAATTTCTCACCTTATTTATCGATATTAATAATCTTTGGAGTGATTACAGCGGTTGTTTTTATTTTTGGAAAAAAGATTGAATCGAAGAGTGTAGGAAAAAACAATTAGATTTTATTCCATTATTCTGTTGATGGGTGAAGGTATTCAAAAACCAATTTTGCTTTTGAAGAACCAATTATTTCCTCAATAGTGGTTAAAGATGCTTCTTCAATTTTTTTTATACTTCCGAAATGTATAATTAATCTCTGTGCGTTTTGTTCACCGATTCCTTTAATTTCGAGGAGGGAAGTATTGATTGTCCTTTTACTTCGCAATAGTCTATGAAATGTAATTGCAAACCGATGAGCCTCATCTCTAATTTGCTGAAGCAATTTTAAGCTTGATGAAGTCTTTGGAATAATGAGTGGCTCACTCTCATTTGGGAAAAATACTTCTTCCAATCTTTTTGCTAATCCGATTATTGAAAAGTTTTTTATTTGGAGTTTATTTAATATTTCAACGGCGCTCGATAATTGTCCTTTACCACCGTCAACCATAATTAAATCTGGTAAAGGAATATTTTCCTCCATTAACCTTTTGTAGCGTCTCATAATAACTTCCTGCATACTTGCAAAGTCATTGGGACCATCAACATCTTTAATAATAAATTTGCGATACTGACTTTTCTTAGGCTTTCCATCTTCAAAAACCACCATACTTGCAACAGTATCGGTCCCCTGAAGATTTGAAATATCAAAACATTCAATTCTTTTCGGCAAATTTTTCAGCCTTAAATCTCTTTGGAGTGCTGATAATGTATATGGGACATTTCCTTCTTTCTTCATCTTCTGTAATTGAATTTCTTTTAATTGAAGAATTGCATTCTCTTTACACATTTTCAGCAGCGATTTAATAGAACTTGATTTCTTCGGTATAATAAATTTGACTTTAGAATTATTACGTGATTGCATCCAGCTTAATATTGTTTCAGAATCTTCCGGTTTAATCTCGAGAACTATCTGGTGCGGAATTTCTACAAATTCAGTATAAAATTGTTTAATTAGAGCGGAGTAAATTTCTGATTCACCTTCACTTCCTTCAATAACCAGCCGAAGTTGTTTTTTCGAAATTAATTTACCGCTTCTGATGTTAAATATTGTAGCCGAGCATTCTTTCCCTTCATGAGCGATTGCGATAACATCACGGTTCTCAAAATCGTCACTTACTACATTTTGTTTTTCTGATATTGATTGTATTTGTAAAATTTTATCACGTAACTCAGCAGCTTTTTCAAAATCAAGCATTGAAACTGATTTATCCATTTTATTTTTAAGGTCGTTTAATAGATCAAAAGTTTTTCCGGAAAGAAGTTTGATAACTTCATTAACCATATCGTTATATTCTTTTGATAAGATTAATCCCTCACAAGGTCCATCACATTTTTTAATATGATAATCGAGGCAAATTTTTATCTTTTTCTTTTCGATACTTTCTTCATTGATATTAAATTTACAACTTCTTATTCTGAATATCCTATTAATCATTCTTAAAGATGCCCTCATGCTTCTCACATCTGTATATGGACCAAAATATTTTGAACCATCTCGTATTACGTTTCGTGTAGGATAAATTCGGGGGAATAATTCATTTGTAACTTTAATAAAGGGAAAACTTTTGTCATCTTTCAAATTAACATTGTAGCGCGGTTTAAACTCCTTTATTAAATTATTTTCGAGTACCAATGCTTCGATTTCATTCTCTGTAACTATTAGTTGGATGTCTCTTACCTTGCTTATCATTATCGAAATACGATTTGATAAACCGGATGAATGAAAATAGGAACGGACTCTATTCTTTAGATTTTTTGCTTTACCAACGTAAAGAACTTTATTGCTTTCATTTAAAAATTGATATACTCCCGGAGTATCGGGTAAATTATCAAGTTTTGTTTTTATTATTTCATTCATTATTAATTTCTAACTAAAAAAGAAGCCCCTTAAATTGGGGCTTATTGAGAGATACAAAAATAAAATCATGTTTATTTTAAAATACAATTTTTAGGGATTACGACGATGCCCGATTCAGTTACAGTGAATTTCTTTTTATCTTCAGTTGAATCAAAACCAATTTCGTATCCCTCCGGAACGGTAACATTTTTGTCAATTATCGCTCTTCGGATTCTTGCTTTTCTTCCGATATTGCAATTGTTAAAAACTATTGAATCAGTTATATACGAGTAACTGTTTACACGCACATTTGCACCCATAATTGAACGCTCAACTAATCCTCCGGAAACAATTGTTCCGTCACAGATGAGTGAGTTGAGAGTTCTACCAATTCTCTCACCTTCATGAGAAACTGTTTTTGTAGGAGAGAACTGGTGTTGATAAGTTCTGATAGGCCAGCTCATATCATACATATTAAATTCGGGATTAATACTAATTAAATCCATACTTGCTTCGTAGTAACTATCTATTGTTCCTATATCTTTCCAATAGGGTTTATTTTTTTTATTCTCATCATAAAATTGATAAGCACGAACATTCATGTTTTGTTTAACCATATAGGGGATTACATCATTGCCAAAATCATGATTTGGAATTTTCTTACTCTGCATTTCAAGCAAAACATCTCTTAAAACATTAGCATTGAAAACATAAATTGCCATATTGACAAATGAAAATCCCGGTCGTCCGGGTATTTCTGGAGGGTTTTCCGGTTTTTCGATAAAATCTTTAACTCGAAGCTTATCATCACAACTTACGATTCCGAAGCGGCTTGCCTCATCAACCGGTACATCAATACATGCCATTGTTAAGTCAGCTTTAAGATCATTATGGTATTGAAGCATTTTTAGATAATCCATCTTATAGATATGATCACCACTCAACAACAAAACCCATTGACATTTCCTTTCGTGGGAGACAAGATTGAGATTCTGATAGATTGCATTTGCAGTTCCCAAATACCAATCGTTATTCATCTTACGCTGCGGAGGAACTGAAAAAATAAATTCAGCTAATTCGGGATTAAAAATACTCCATGCTTCAAATATGTGCTGGTTTAATGAATCAGACTTATACTGAACAAGAACATAAATTCTTCTTAATCCTGAATTTAGACAATTTGATAATGTGTAGTCGATTATGCGGTATTTGCCTCCGAAGGGGACTGCAGGTTTACTTCTTTGAGCAGTTAAAGGATAAAGTCTTTCGCCTTGTCCTCCGGCTAAAATCATTGTTACTGTATCTCGTAATATTGAAGAACCGGGAAACACCATAACGCTCCTCCTAAAGATTTATTAAACTTGCACGAAATATAATAAAATTATTCATTCAATTCTGTCTATCAAAATAAAGTTATTATTAAATTGTAGAAAAAAACAGATAATAAAACAAATCGGTATGAATTGGGAGGAGGGGACAAAAAAAAATGACACCTTTTAAGGGGTGTCATTTTTGAAAAATCTGATAAATTCAGATTACCAACGTCTTCCGCCGCCGCTACTTGAACCGCCGCTGTTAGGGCGTCCCTGGCTTCTTCCGCCACCGCCACCCGGTCGTTTGTCAGTTTTAGGGCGAGCTTCGTTAACGGTAATTTTTTTACCCTTAACATCAACTGTATTGAGTGCATTAATAGCTTTTTGAGCTTCGCTTAAACCCGGCATTTCAATAAAGCCGAATCCTTTTGATTCACCCGAGAATAGATCTCTGATAACTTTCACGCTTTTAACGCTTCCGTATTCGTTGAATAAATTTTGAAGATCGTCATCAGTTACATCTTTGGCAAGATTTCCTACAAAAATGTTCATGTTGTTCCTTGTATATATATGATATGTTAGATATTTAATCCAGAATACTAATGTAGGGTTCCGATGAGATAAAGTTGATTACGTCAATGAAACTGATGTATAAATTAATATGAATATCTGGATGTATTAAAAATTCTTCACTTTGAAGAATTTTTGCGGGGCCGACGAGACTCGAACTCGCGGCCTCCTGCGTGACAGGCAGGCGTTCTAACCAAGCTGAACTACGACCCCAATGGTTAATTATTTCAAAAATCAAATTTGAGTATCAAATATAGTAGTATTTCCTCTATTTTGCAACAAAAAATTTTCTCAAGTAAAAAAAATCAAATTTCTTTTGTGATTTTAAAATGAAGTTTTACCAGATTTTCAAGATATTCTTTACCATGCTTATTGGCTAATTCTTTGGCGGTTTTGTTTACAGAAGAGGAAGCTCCTTTTGGAAGCGTGATATTTAATTTCTTTTTAACATTAATGAACCAATGCAAGAATTTTTCCCGTGCTAAAATTGAGGCAATAGCAACTCCCAGAAATCGTTCTGCTTTTGTCGTCTGAATTAAATTAACAAGTTTTCCTTTTTCTTTGAGTGCATTCAAAATAAGCCTATCATCTGCGAATTTATCACTTATCACGGTTTTTGTATTTTGCTTATTAAGAACATTCTCAATTACTGTTGAATGCCCCCAGGCTAATAGTTTATTCAAATTGTTAAAACTTTGGTAAAGCTGGTTATATTTTTGGGGAGTAATCATTACAATATCAAATTTATCGTCAAGAATGTTTCGAAGTTTTGGAGCAAGTGTCAGGATATTTTGGTCAGTTAGTAGTTTACTATCTTTAATTTCGTTTACTGGAAGCTTAACTTTTAATGATTCATTTATAAACGCACCTGCGATTACTAAAGGTCCAAAATAATCCCCCTTGCCAGATTCATCAGTCCCGATATATTCTTCAGGTTCTTGCTCCGTCTCTACTTTTGTGTTAAAAAAAGATTTATCGAAAAGCATCTCTGATAACATTGAATAAGAAGGCGATTTAGTATCGCCCTGGAGTATTGTTTTTATTCCTTTTTTCCCAAAGTAAACAAGGATTTTATAATTCTCACGATTGATCTTCACATCAGAAAAAAAAGAGTAATTTCCTTTTTGTGGCGAAGATGATTTATAACCTTTAAGAGATAAATCCTTGAGAAAATTATTGATCGTATTCAGTGCTTGTTGTTCAATATTCATATTCTGTAATCGGATTTATCTATTATTTCAGTAACACCAATTTTTTAACGATTAGAAAATCTCCAAATTGCAATTTATAGAAGTAAACTCCGCTTGATAAATTGTATTTATCTGAATTAAAAATTATTTCATAATTGCCCGGCGTTTTTTGCTCATTCAGCAAAGTAGTTATTTCATTCCCGAGAATATCGAAAATCTTCAAAGTAACTATTGAATTGGGAGAAGTAATTTCCGGAATTGTAAATTTAATTTTTGTAGTTGGATTAAATGGGTTAGGATAGTTTTGTGCTAAATATAATTTTGTTGGATTAATATAATTATTCTCTATTGATGAAATAACTTCAGGAATTATGATCGTTTTTGAACCCGGAATTGAGAATGAACCAAGCTGCAAATATGTTAAATCAAATACTGTAGATGGTATTATTGACTGGACGATCCATTTTTGCGGTGCAATCCAGATTGAATCTTTAATAGTAATTAACGGAATCGCCAATGGCGGTAATGGTGGGGGCAAGGCAACTAAATAGGAAACTCTGAAAGTTTGCAAAAATGTTTTACAATCGAACACTCCAATTTGAGTTTCAAGTGTTTTGTCTGCCATTCTTTTCCCTCGCAATTCGAAACGGAGTGGAAGAACAAGTGTATCGTATGTGATTGTAGTATCAAAATTAAAAATTTGATACTCTAAATTCACATTTGATTGAAATTTATAAATTGGATACCATCCCTCGAACGATTTCAGAAGATTATAGAATGCAGCTATGTCTCCAAAAAGTGAATCAAAACCGGCTGTTAAAGAATCCAGATTCGGTATTTTGAAAAAGATATTCCCTGTTGAACCATCAAGATTAACATAAGTGGAATCAAGGTACGGCTGAAAATGAAGAGTAGATTCAGTTCCGGTTTTGGACAAAGTAATATTTGCATTTTTATTTTCATAAACTGCAATTGTTGCGAAGGAATCAGCTTCAAAAAACGAGAGGGAATCAATTTCATTATTGAGTGTATCCAACGGAACAGTTTTGAAATACCAAACATATCCTGTATCAGTAGGGAAGTAATCACTTGCCTGCTGTGCATGTATGGTTAATGAAAAAAGGACAAAAATTAATGTTACATATTTCATTTTAACTCCGGGAAATGTGATTAGTTAAATTATAAAATCAGTTAATTGTAAATTTATTCGTTCACTTCAGTTAATGCTTGAACAGTTCTTTTAAGTTGTTCTTTAACGAATGAACGTCTTTCGTTGTCATAAATATTTTTGAGTAATGGAAGGGCTTCAACACCTCTGATTTTCATTAACAATGAAGCAGCTTGATTTCTTACTCTAAAAAATGGGTTCACAAGTCCTGCCGAAATTATATCTATTACTTCTTTTCTGTTTGAGGCAGCCATTACATCAGCAAAATTCAAAATCTCACTTTCATGAAGGTACATTCCGCCTAAATTGTACTTATAATTCAGATACTCTTTTGCTAAAGGGAGAGCTCTTGGATCAGCAAGAATTGTAAATCCCTCAAAAGAGGATTTTCTGATTATGTTCTGATGAGAAACTACATTTAGCGCTCGCTGTAAATAGAAATATGCTCCGGCATCTTTAATTTTTGCTAAAGAAACTAACGCGGCAGCCCTTACATAATCATTTTTATCTTTTTCATAAACCGATTTTAAAACCTTATTTACTCTATCAGCCGGAAAAATTGATAATGCCTTTACTGCTGCTTCTCGCACTCTGCCATCTCTATCGTTCATTGCATAATAAATAGGATCGAAAACGTACTCTCCACCGATATGTTGTAATGCTTCAAGGGCAGCAATTTTTACTCCATAAAATCTATCTGTTTTAATTGCTTCAAAAAGAGGAAGAACTGCTTTTTTACTGAATGAAGAAATTAATTGAGCAGCTTCAATTCTTCCATAAATATCATCATCGTTTAATAACTGATAACTAATCTCTTCAAAATTCCTTGTAAATTCAATTCGGCAGGGGATATTATTGTTTTTATTAAAGCTGAAATAATTCGGATAAGCCGGGGCATCGAATTCGAAAGTCTCTACTTTTTTTGAGATGAAAATTGTTTTACTATATTTTTCTCTCGCAGTAATATATTCGATCAAAATAGGAGTTTCAAATAGAGGAACAACATTATCAATTTTTTGAACCTGTTCAACAGTTACAATAAGTTTTCTTTTAGAAGGTTCGTAAATTGATGATATTTTGAAAATTGGGTATCCGCCGCTATAAACCCACTGATCAAAAAACTTTCCTAATTTCTTTTTACTTACAGATTCGGCAACTGTTTTGAAATTTTCTGTATCAGCATTTTTGTATTGATAACGCTTAACATATTCACGAATTACATTTTGAAAAACATCATCACCTAGTTGAAAACGTAAGGCATTTAGTATTGCTGCGCCTTTAGAATAAGCTCTTCTGTCACTTAATTCAAAAGGTATTTTCTCTTTAATCTGGTTTGTTTTTTTCGAAAAATCAGATTCATCAAACGCTTTCATATACTCTAAATTTTGTTGGTATCTTCGATAATGGAATTCGTTTTTCCCTTCAAAATGTTCAAACCATAAATCTGTAAAATATGTTGCAAAACCTTCATTTAACCAGCCGTGTTTCCAATCGGAACAAGTTATCAAATCACCAAACCATTGATGAGCAAATTCATGCGCAATAAGTGGATCAGCAGAGTAATTAGGAATTACATTTTCATCATGCAAAACTCTTTTGTTTAAAGTTGTTGCAGTTACATTTTCCATTCCGCCATAAAGGAAATCGTGAACTGTTGTTTGCGCATATCTATCATAAGGATAAGGAGTTATGTAATCAGAAAAAAAGTTTAACATTTCAGGAGTTCGACCAAAAAAATGATGTTCTTTTCCAACCCATGCTTTAGGAATATTATATTCAAGATTAACGTTTCTAACACTTTCTCGTATTGTAACAAACTCACCGATAACAAGTGAACGTAGATAATTGGAATGTGGTGTATCAAGCAGCCAAATGTAACTTTTCTGATTCCCATCAAGTTTATTTTCTGCAATTAATCTTCCATTACCGATAACCGAATATTTAGATGGAACAGTTACTTTAGTTTCCATAGTTACTTTATCATCGGGCAAATCGTACGCCGGATACCAATAACGATTATTGTTTCCTTGTCCTTGTGTCCAAATTTGTGATGGTAAATCTCTTAATTCTTTAGTAGGATGAAAGAAGAAAATTCCATGTTCCGGTTTGGATATATATTCCAATGCTAAAGTGATTGTATCCTTATTCGAAAACTCTTTGTGCATTTCGATAAATAAATATTCTTCATCATTTGTAAAAGGGAGTGAAAGTGTATCATACATTACTTTTTTAACTTCAGTAGTTTTTGAATGAAGAACTAATCGTGTAAATTTCTTTGTGAGAGGAGTAAAAGTAAATATTTCCTTTCCATAAACAACCGCTTTTTCGAAATTAAATGTTAAATCAAGAGAAATATGTAACTGATCATAATCACGTGATTTCTCATCGAGTGAGTATTGTTGTCCTAACAGATTATTTGATAAAATCTGTAGCGAAATAATAATTAGACTTAAAAAAGTTTTCATGAATACCCTTTAAATTTCACGAAAAATTAAAAACTCAAATCGAGTAATGTATTTAAAAGTATTAAAGCAATATTATTTAACCGGAACTGCCCAATCCGGAAATTGTGAAAGATTAATATCAAATATCAATGTTCCGAATAAATAAACAAAAAGTGAAATAATAATAATTCCTAATAGATTTAACAAAATTCCGGCTTTAACCATCTCACTTATCTTGATTCTATTACTTGCAAAAATAACTGCATTTGGTGGAGTTGCAACCGGAAGCATAAAAGCCATTGATGCAGAGATAGTTGCATTCATCATCAGCAATAAAGGATTTAATCCAAGTGCCACAGAAATAGATGCAAGAATCGGGAGGATCATCTCTGCAGTTGCAGTATTAGAAGTCAGTTCGGTAAGAAATGTAATTCCTGTTCCGACAGAAAGCATTAAATAAAATGGATTAAATCCCTTCATCGTTACAAACTGATTTCCTATACTTTCTGAAAGTCCACTTACTATAAATCCTTTTGCGAGTGCAAATCCACCGCCGAACAATAAAATAATACCCCAGGGTACTTTCTGAAAAATTTTATGATCGAGAAGCATATTATGCTCGGTCTCATTTTTTGTTGGAATAAAAAACAGAATTAAAGCCATTCCGATTGCAACAGTTCCATCATTAAAAAATTCCGGATTCGGAAAAAAACTTGACCAACCCGGAATAGTTACAAATCCCAAATTTAACGATAATCTAAAAACCCATAATAATGCAGTAAATAAAAAAACTAATCCCACAGATTTTTCTTCAAAACTTATTTTTCCGAGTGATGAATATTGTTCCATTATAACTTCTCGTTTTAAGAGAAGTTCTTTTGGGATTTTGTAAAGTACCTTTGTCAATAAAAACCAGGTAGAAGTAAAAATAATTATACTAATAGGGAAGACCATCTGAATCCATTTTGCAAAAGAAATTTCCGGTGCTGATGGAAAAATTATATGTAAGATCCTTACAAAAGATAAATTTGGAGGAGTTCCGATTAATGTTGTTATTCCGCCGATTGAACAACTATATGCAATCCCTAATAAAATCCCGATTGTTAAATTGTGTGCTTTTTCGATTGAACTATTTTCCTCAATTTCATGAATAATAGCTAATCCGATTGGAAGCATCATAACAGCAGTTGCAGTATTGGAAATCCACATTGATAAAAAAGCTGAAGCAGTCATAAAACCGAGTACAATTGAATTTGGTTTACCACCAAATAGAAGAATTATTCTCAACGCAATTCTTTTGTGAAAATTCCATTTTTCCATTGATAATGCAATTATGAATCCCCCCAGAAACAAAAAAATCGTGGAGTTTATATATGAAGCAGCAATTTGTTCACCATTAAGTATTCCAAAGATGGGGAAGAGAACTAATGGAAGTAGAGATGTGGCTGCTAATGGAATAGCTTCGGTAATCCACCAGACTGCCATTAAAAAAGCTACTGCAGCCATACGTGTAGTATTTAGATTTTCTACATTTAATTCAACAAAAAGAAGAATTAAAATAGCCCCGATTATTCCTACCGCAAATCCGATTTTTTGTTTAAGCTTCATTTTCTCTGTATAAATTACGGCTTTTAACTTAGTTAAAATTTTTCATTTACTGAAATAATAAATTAATTAGGGTTCTGTTCTTTACCACGAATTCGTCAAAGTGACCGCAAGTGAATGATTGTCATGCTGATGCTTCACCGCAGCGAATCAGCATCTTTTTTACTACGATAGGAAAGATTCCGAAATGAATTCGGAATGACAGTGTTTTTAAGAATGAAAGACGAAGACTTGTCATGCTGATGAATATCAGCATCTTTTTTACTACGATCAGATTCCGAAATGATTCGTCGTGTGCGAACGGTATGACACTGTTTTTTCGGAATGAAAGGAGAACACTTGTCATGCTGATGTCGATCAGCATCTCCCTGCGCTGTGAGAGATTCTTTCCGCCAGGAGAATCCGTCAGAATGGCGGTATTTTTACATTACCTTTCGAAGATTGAACATTACTTAAGTGATTCGCAAATTGTAGAAAATAACATTGAAATTCTTTATATCTGTACGTATATTTGTCACAGATGTTATACGTAATCCATTATGAAAAGAGATGAATTCAAAACTAACGCTTAAGTTAAATAAGAGAACAATAGAGAGAGCAAAGCAATATTCTGATCAAAAAAAACAGAGTCTCTCAGCAATTGTTGAAAATTATTTCAATATCATAGTTGCAAATGATGTCGTGGATGATGTTGAAATATCGCCGAATGTTCTTGAATTATCAGGTATTGTTAATTTATCAGATAAATTTGATTTGAAGCAGATTTACGGAAAGCATCTTGAGGAGAAATATCTCAAATGATGAAAGTGTTTGTTGATTCTGATATTAAATTGGATTTGCTTGCTAAAAGAGAACCACATTATTTTCAAGCCGCAAAATTATTCACATTAATCGATCAACAAAAAATAAAAGCATACACTTCGCCTCTAATATTTGCAAACCTCCATTATCTTCTTAAAAAATTAACCTCAAATGCTGCCGCACTAAGCAGTCTTAGAAAATTGAAAACCATGTTGACAGTTTTAACTGTTGATTCAAGAGTAATCGAGCAAGCATTAAATTCCGGGTTCAGTGATTTCGAAGATGCTATTCAATATTTTACTGCAGTTAATAATGGTATTAATTTACTTTTGACAAGAAATATATCTGATTATAAAAAGAGTAACATAACAATTTCAACCGCTGAAGAATTCATAAAGACCTGGCAGAGTAAAACTAAATAATTTTTACTGAAAAGAAGACTAAACTTCGGTAAAGAAGATGGTGTTGTTGAAGTAAAGGGGGGGGATTCTGTCCGCCGGGAGAATCCGTCTGAATGACAGTTTTTTGTGATGATTGTATGTGTCATGCTGTTGCTTTGCCGCGGTGAATCAGCATCTTTTAGCGTTGCAGATCCCGTCCGCCGCGGCGAATTCGTCGGGATGACAGCGAGCATGAAGAAATGTGTCATGCTGATGTCGATCAGCATCTTTTTTGCTTCGATAAGATTCCGAAATAAATTCGGAATGACAGTTTTTTTCTGAGTGCATGGGATGGATGGTACGTGTCATGCTGAACTGGTTTCAGCATCTTTCTGTGATGTGAAAGATTCTGTTCGCTGCGGCGAATTCGTCAGAATGACATTATCTTCCTGAGTGATCAGCAGATAACACTTGTCATGCTGATGAATATCAGCATCTTTTTTGCGACCTAGGAAAGATTCCGAAATGATTCGCCGTGTGCGAACGGAATGACAATATTTTTTTGGAATGAAGGGTTTTTTTCAAGGGATGCTCAGTAGGATATTATGTGTCATACAAATAACTCGCCAGAATAACAGTATAGGAAATCCTCTTCTACCATGTGAAAAAAACATCTTAAATAATCAAAGGAAATCCTATCTGCCGGGGTAGAAGCAACAGAATCGCTTAAGCAATTTTTGTGCAGTAGTATTATCTTTATATATATTTGTAAAAAGAAATTAAAGTCTTTATGTAACTTATCTCGAAATGAATTTTATGGTTCGTAGATGACATTTATGAAGACTCTCAATAACACATTCCAAAATAAAGAAAAGTTTATGATGTTGATTCATTTACCAGAAGAATTAGAGGAAGATAAAGGGATTTGATATGGAAAAATTAGCGATTTATCCCGGGACTTTCGATCCGGTTACAAACGGACATATTGATATAATTTTAAGAGCAGCCGAGTTATTTGACAAAGTAGTTGTTACTGTTGCAAGAAATCTTTCAAAGTTACCACTTTTTTCAACTGAAGAACGTGTTTCACTATTGATTGAAAGTCTGAAAGATTTTAAAAACGTTACAGTTGATTCATTTGACGGATTAGTTGTTGATCATGCACATGCAGTTAAAGCAAGTGCAATTATCAGAGGGCTGCGGGCAGTAAGTGATTTTGAATATGAATTTCAAATGGCATTAATGAATCGTAAGTTAGCCGAAGATATAACAACCGTATTTTTAATGCCGAATGAAAAATATACTTATTTGAATTCTTCAATTGTAAGAAATCTTTCTGAATTTGGAAGTGATGTTAGTGAATTTGTTCCTAAAGTTGTAGATGATGCATTAAAAGCTAAGATGAAGAAATAAGCTCGATGTATTACTCTCAATCGCTAAAATTTATAAACATATTTTTAGTGATGTTCCCGGAAAATAGAATTTAGTATCAGGTGAATTCACTCTTAGTTCTGAATTATTAACTCATTTTACGCATAAATTAAGTTTCAATGAATTCCCTGTGTCTAACTTGGTGATTTTGTCCCCTAGTGGCGAAATTTGGTTTCTTTTATTTTTACCTCTAAATCTAAAAGAGACAAAGAAACCATTGAGTGCCAAAGGTGAGTTATTAATTTATCTACTCTGTTCAAGATTTTATTTATCTATCGATGATGGGGTCTCGAAATGGATATAATAATAATAGTTCTCGTCATTTCAATAATCTTCCAGCTAACTGCTGCGTTTTATGCATTAATGCTCATTAAATTGACCGGCAAAAAGATTTCATGGATTCTGATCTCAATCGCCCTAATACTTATGACTGTCAGACGAATTGTTCCTTTATATAACATTTATCTTAATGAAAGTTACCAATTAAATATTGAAAATGAAGTAATTGGTTTAATCCTTTCGTTTTTATTGTTAATAGGGGTGATAGGAATTAAATCCATTTTTGTAGAAAGAATACTTGCCGAAAATAAAATAGAAAAGCTGCTGAAAGAAAAAGAATTGTTGTTGAGAGAAGTTCATCATAGAATCAAAAATATGATGAGTATTCTGAAATCAGTATTGGTTTGGCATGCTTCAAATATTAAAGATAAATCTGCTATTGAGGCTTTAGAAGATGCAGGCAGCAGAATTCAAAGTATGGCTGTTTTATACGATAAACTCTACAGGGATTCTGGTTATGATCAACTATCAATCAAGCAATATTTAGAAGCATTAGTTGATAAGATAGTTACGATTTTTCCAAAAACTACAGAAATAAAAATCAATAAAAATATTGATGACTTTATCCTTGATACCGAAAGATTACAATCATTAGGAATAATAATTAATGAGTTATTAACTAATATTATGAAGTATGCATTCTGCGGGCAAGAAAAAGGAGAAATTGACATTTCCGTAACTTTGTATGATAAAAATGTAAAAGTAATTATATCAGATGATGGGAAGGGTATTCCCGAAACTATTGATTTAAAAAACTCCACAGGTTTTGGTCTAATGTTAGTAAATGCACTAACAAAGAAACTTGATGGGAACATCAATATTGAAAGAGGTGGAGGTTCAAAATTTATCCTGGAATTTTCACTCTGATTCAATGGATTATATATTGAAATGACATTTTAAAATGCAAATCTCAACTCAAAAAAACTATGAATTCTCATAAGCTTTTTTCAACCAACCGAATACTTCCGGAGTCAAATCAGTTTCACCAGTAAGATTTATTTTGTGTGAACACATTGCATTTGGTGTATTAATTGCCTCAAGAACTCCTTCTGCCGGATGTCCTTTTAAATTAATACCGATTTCAAATCGTGTTTTTGTAGCCGGCTGAAGTATTGCAAATTGTTTTTTACGGCGAAGGCTTATATAGGCATTTTTAGGTGCTATCTCAATATCATTACCGAATTTTAAAATAGATGCCATCAAACTATTATATAAAGGTTTGAAATGCTCTTTACCTTTATACTGTTTCTCAATCAATTCATCTTTATTATCAACAGAGCCGGCATCCGAACTTTTTGATTTGTGTGCAACGAGATTAGCATATCCATGAGTAAAGCCATGTTTCTCTTTTAGAAAACTCACAATTTGTCCATGTTTTTCAAACTTTTCAGCATTTACAATTTTGATCCATTCGTCAATTGTTTTGCCGCTGTTTTTGTGTAAGTTTTCAATCATGGTTAATTCTGCAGTCTCCATTTTAGCCTCTCTTTTTGCAAACAAATAAACGAATTGATGAATATAAAGTCAATCTATTTTTTATCCACTTATTAAGCTGCATTGGATACTTCCTCCTCAAGTGGTTAAATTGTTCTGTCGATAAAAGAAATTGTTGGGTCTCATCAATTTAGTGCAGCAGAAGATATTGGTTAGGTACTTACTTATCGCATTGTCTCTCGAAAGTTGTTTTGGTAATTTAATTTTCGATAATTATTGAATTTTGTTCTAAACGTATTGTTACTTAGGGGAGATGGTTTATCGACAAAACTTAAATATTGATATAACATTTTAATTAATACTTCCAACAAATTGAGATTTTCTAATGAATAGAATTAGTAAATTCTACAAAACCTTGAAGTCATCTGATACTGTTTACAGTCATACTATTATAGCTGCACTAATAGCAGCATTTTTATTAATAATCCCTTTATCAGCAAAACTATTAACAGATGAAATGAAATGGAGTCCATTCGATTTTGTTGCAGCATGGGTACTCTGGTTTAGTGCAGGTTTCACCTACAGACTGATAGCAAGAAAGCAGGGTAATACGATGTATCGTGCGGCAGTCGGAGTTGCAGTAGCAACGGCTCTCTTCCTTGTTTGGGCGAATCTTGCGGTCGGATTAATCGGTAATGAAGATAATCCTGCTAACTTGATGTACATAGGTGTACTTGCTGTTGGTTTCATAGGTGCAATAATATCACGTCTTCAACCCCAAGGGATGTCGTTAGTTCTATTTGCACTGGCTTTTGCACAGATGTTGGTGGCAGTAATAGCGTTAATTGCCCGTCTGGATCTCTCACCGGAAAGTTCAGTTGCTGAAATTTTGGGAGTAAATATATTCTTTGCAATTCTTTGGAGCGGTTCAGCATTGTTGTTTAGGAATGCTATCCCTAAACAGTTAGCAGTA
>Ga0351874_1128_pt1 | contig 18348 bp, 19 predicted proteins | sample BONcelFGM3001C13_FD_206790 | JGI IMG/M metagenome (GOLD analysis project Ga0351874, IMG submission 206790) | Enriched cells from coal bed in the Powder River Basin, Montana, United States - BONCAT cells FGM rep3 HSBNCT.FGM.300.1.C13 ...
TTTACAAACAGACGTTCATATATTTTTATGATTCGCAGGGCATTTCGAAGCACTATCCTGTCAAATTGGTCATAGCCTTCATACGATTGAAACGTTAATCAATCCAATGACTGCGAGTTGTTTTATATTCCATATTAGCCGCAGGGGTTTCTCTTTTATAATCCAAAAAACCATGATGCAATTGAAAAATAAATAATTACTCCGCTAATGTCTGCTATTGAGGTAACTAATGGGGCACTTGCCGTTGCCGGATCAAAATTGATTTTTGTGAAGATGAATGGCAATAACAAACCAATTAAACTACCTGTCATAACCGTTAGAATCATTGTTAAAGTAACAATCAGTACTATCTCAGGCGCTCTAAAACTTGCAATAACTGCGACTCCGACCGCCATGGTAACACCCAGGAGCAAAGAAACCAACAGTTCTTTTGTAATTAACCTGTACCAATCTGTAAGTTTAACATCCCCAATAGCTAATGAACGAATCATTAAGGTTGCAGATTGTGCCCCTGCATTTCCGCCACTATCTATCAGAAGTGGCAAGAAAAACACCAGGGAAACAGCCGATTGAATAATACTTTCAAAATTTGAAATTGCTGCCCCGGAAAAGACATTCATAAAGACCAATGCGAATAACCAGACTATTCTGTTCTTATATAAATTGAAAATTCTTGCTTTTAAGGGATTAGCAACTGAATTCTGAAATGAACCAAATCTATGAAAATCCTCCGTAGTTTCTTCTTCTGCCACATCCATTATATCATCAATTGTAACAATACCAATCAACACCCCTTCTTCATCAATAACAGGCAATGCTACTCTATCATAATCTTTAAATACTTTAACTGCTGTTTCCTGATCATCAATTGCCTTAAGAGCAACAAAACGATGATCCATGAGTTCTTCAATCTTTTGTTGCGGAGATGCCAGGATTACTTCTTTAATTCTGATGTCATCAATTAACTTCCAATCTTTGTCTACGACATAAACAACATTCAGGGTTTCAGAATCTTTACCATATTTCCTTATATGTTGTAAAGAGTGTTCGACAGTATCAGATGGTCTGAGGGCAATAAATTCCGGAGTCATCAAGCGCCCAATACTGTCTTCAGGGTACCCTAGAAGTTGTACCGTAATTTGTCTTTCTTCAGATGATAGAAGTTGAATTAACCGCTGCTCGACCTTTCCGGGTAGTTTTTCAAAAAATGCAGTTCTGTCGTCAGGTTCAATATCATTGAGCAAATTCGTCAGTCTTTGCCTTCTATTGGCCAAATTGTCAATAATTTCCTCTTGTTTCTCAAAGGACAGAAGCTGAAAAACTTCCTTAGATTGGCTTCTGTTGAGAAGCCTGAAGATAATTACTTCATCCTCCTTAGGTATTTCTTCGATTAGGTCGGCTATCAGATTTGAATCTAATTTATTCAAGGAGCATTTTAAAGCGTTCCAATCCTTGCTATCTATAAGCTCACGATAATTTGTTAAGATTTCAATCATTATTATGCCTCCTTACGTTAGAATTCTGTTAGGAGGCACACAGCCCCTTACAGAAATATTAAATAATAATACTTACTATGATACGGGACGTCGTCCATTTTCTTTGAATTTTTCACTTGCAAAAGTAATTAATATTTTATAAAAATCGGTCATTTACTGCTGGATAAATAAGCGCTGGAACTGGCATCATCCTGTGAACCGCAAAAGCTCAGGTCCATCGAAGTAGTTTTTTGATTTAAGTTGCAGAATGTCGGTGCGTTTGTTGTTGTCTGTCAATTGAGTTTTCGCGATGCTGTCGGTCGAGTGTTCTTTGGTGGATTGTGCTTTTCTACGGATCCTTTACCAGGTGACCTGATTTTTTGATTTATTAACTGCTGCCATATAAGCTTTGGCACTGCTTTCGCACTGGACAGCAATGATTTCGTTCAACATAATTTCCGGTCCGTCTTGGTACCTCATCAGTACTAAGCCGAAGTATTGTCCAGTCTACTTAATCCATTCAAACACATAATATTGTTTTCTTTTTGCTTAATTGATAATAACTTATAATTAAATCTGACCATTTCCTGAGAATAGCTTTTCACGTGATAAAGATGATACACGATTGATCTATTCTTCATTGATCTGTTTTTAATTCCACTTGCTTTAAGCCGCCATTCAATATCTACATCTTCACCTACTCCTGCATGAACAAAATCCATATCAAAACCATTGATATCTGCCAAATGTTTCTTATAAATCCCCCAATTTCTACCAACCAAACCTCTGCCTTTCGCTCTAATTGTTAAAGGAAACAGAGGAAAATAAATTCCGTCTTTCTTCTTTTTTGAATCCGAGAAAAACAAGCCAAAATAATTCAGTCGTTTCAATGATTGGGAGTTTCTGATATGCGCAGTTATCTTATCACCAAGCATTACAGCTCTTCCTTCCAATAAATAACCCTCTTTTAGCAAATTAACATATTGTTTCACAAAATGTTTATGAGGAACACAATCTCCATCAATGAAAACCAATTTTTCTGTTTTTGATTTAATAATTGATTTATTCAACATTTCATTTTTCCTAAAACCTTTGTCTTCTTTCTGAAAAACATGAGTAATGGGGAATTTGTACACATTCCTGGCTTCCACAAGAAACTTTGCAGTTTCTTCATTATTATCATCTTCCGACAGAATAACTTCAAAATTCATATTACTCTGCTGATTCAAAGCCATTAAAATAAGTTTTAAATTACCTATGGCTTTATAATAGGATATAATAATTGTTAATTCCATTGTTCTAAAAAAAAATTGGTTACGATTGGCGTTAAATTTTTATTACTCTCCTCCATAGAGGCTTGAAGCATTTTCATGTAAAGTTAACCGAAAGTTATTTAGATACAGAAACAAGGAAACACACTAACCCGGCGATAAAATTATACACCTTATAGTGTTTTGTTTGTCATTACTTTAACACAAATCATTCATGAAATTTGATTGTTCATGCATTGAAAATAATCGAAATAGTCAGCTGTAAAAATGATTTTACTGATCCTTTACACACCGAACGCTCATACCTTCTCCATTGTTCCAATCAAGCCATTGAAACGTTCCATTAGAGTGTATGGAGCGGGCTTTGGCGTATTTATTTGTAAATTTTGTTGAACTCCACCAATAGCCCCAATAACCGATGGCTTTAAAAATATATGAATCCTGATTATAGGCGGAACGACGGCCACCGGGAAGTGCAGAAAATCCGCTTTCGTTGGTACCATTACCTTCATCATTCCATCCTTCTTTATTTTTCAGTTTTGTACATGAAACTTTCCATCCACCCAGATAATCAGTCAATTCCCACCATTCTTTATGAGTTGGAACATGCCAGCCTTCTGGAGCCAAACCGCGAGGGTCATTGACTGCGTACCAATTGTAGAGTTTTCCATACTTGGCTTCATAATCAATGTTATTATCATAATAACACCAGGCCGGCTTTCTTGCTTTTGCCGCGTACTTCCATTCCTCATCCGTCCTAGCCTGTGGTATTGAGTCACCGTTTCTAAATGTTGCTACATTAAGATTTTCTGCCATCCAGGTTTGGTTCCCAATTTTAACAGATTCGAAATTCTGTGCGTGCACAGATGACCCAAGCAATACACAGGCGATTTGAAAAACATAACAAATTGATTTTTTCATTGTTCAACATTTTTAATTCTCTCCCTACTGTGCTGTATGCTTTTTCGGGTTTTGCCCTTAGTTTTTTGTGTCTATAAAAAGCTAACGGCAATGTTTACTGTAAGAAATTATACTGCTTCACAACATGAGGGCTTTGCTGTCACGGGCAATTTCCTGCCAGCAAACACGATGCTTTGTAGCGGGCTACACATTACAGCCTAATGAACCGACAATTCTTAATGCTGTGCATCTGGATCCTGCCTGTACTTGAAACATTTCATTGTCCAATACATTCAAACCTGGTGACTAAAATTGGTTTAAATCAGCATCAGTTAAGAAAGTAATAACTTGCCGTAAGGACTGTCGCAAATGACACCCATAACAAATAGGGTAAATTGATGTAGGTGGCCATTGGCTTGATTTTATAAAACAAAACCAGCATAAGGACAATAGTAAACCATAATAAAACAATTTCAACCAATGCAAGTCCTATCATATTGAAATAGAAAAAGATAAAGCTCCAGGCAAAATTCAGCAACAATTGAAGAAAATAGATCGAAATGGCCAGATTGCGTGCTTTGCCTACCTTCTGCTTCCAAACAACAAAAAAGGAAATGCCCATCAGTATGTACAGAAGTGTCCAGACAGGTCCAAATATCCAGTTGGGCGGGCTAAATGCCGGTTTGTTTAATGCAGCATACCAGTCAGGCACTGACTGTGATGTAAACATGCCTGCAATAGCCCCCAGAAATAAAGGCAATGCGATGGATGTGCTTAACTTAATAATATTCAGTTTGTTCATGATAAACTTATATTTCAGGCTCATCTGGTTGTAAAACTATAGGACAATCCAACTGCTGCATAGTGGAACAATGAAAAGGTGTACACTTCAGCGTTATCTGCACCTCCTTCAAGAATCCGGTATCCTGCGCGGATTTTAAACCTGTCTGATAATGTATATGCAACAGCCAAAAGGACATCTTCTGCTCTTCCCTGCGGAGCCGCAAGTGCATCTCCATCAAGCAAAAATCCAAAATTATTATCTATATTCCACAACAGTCTGAAGTTAATTATGGGCACAAATCCTACATTAACTTTCTCCTCAGTAAACCCCGCAGAAGACAGCGCTATCCGTGCATCCCTGATCTTAGCGGTAAAACCCAACCCAAACTCAATCCGCGGCCTTTTCACGATATCATAACGGTAAGTCAGCCTGTATGAGTTGAATTTATAGTCACCTGTTAGATCCGTATTGGCTTTAAATTCAGCGCCCTGAAATATAATATCAAACGGCACACTGCCATTAGACCTGGTTTCAAGGGGGGCATATAATATTGAGAATGTATGACGGGATCCAACAGTATAATTCAATCTGATCCTGTAATATAGTTCGGTTTTGGATGCTAAATCGTTTTTTAATGAAAACAAGGTTCCATTGTTACCCGGAATGCGAACATTATTATAACCAGTAGAAATAAGCCCTGTTTCAAAATCAATCAGCGCTTGAGCTTGCGAAGTTGATACACCAAAAAACAGGAGCAGCACAATACTCCCTGTGAGGATGCTAAGTTTTAAGTTTATTTTTTCTGTTTCCATTTCTCATGATATATATTCATCTTTCCTTGTCGTGTACCGATCGCATGGTCTGTTTTCGTTCGGGAAATCGAGGCACCTGATTCTGATTACCAAATTATTAGTACTCAATATTTCCGGAGATCAACCCAACAACTCTATCCGAATGAAATACACCGCTATATTGTGCAACCTAATTCATTAATTGCGATGTCAATTTATTATCAGATGTAAATAAATCGAATAAAGTCCTGAAAGCTGATTTTTAATCTTTGTCATGAAAATATGTGATACGCTTTTACAGCGCAACACGGTTATACTTTTCAAATGTAATCCATAAAAATGAAGCTATAAAGATAATCCATTTATCAGCTTATCCTTTCTGGCATACACATGCCGGGAAGAATAAAAACCCTGCTGTCTAAGCGCACTTTGCACCACAATTAATATTGGCGAGGTGGATAGTAACCAGGATTCAAATCAATGAAACTCCCTGAGGCTCTCGTGAATTCCCTTGTGAATTTCGAACCAGAATTGCAATCCTGCTTCAAACTTATCTTTTTCAAAAGCCTTGATCCAGGTATTCAACTCCTCATTAACCACACCGTCTTCATCTGCTTTTTTCTTCAGGAAATGATACACGAAGTCCACATTTCGCTCCGTTTCCCAATAAATTGAGGCATTGCGGCTATTGATGCGGGTTGCCGTAAGCTTAAGTTTTTTCAAAAAATCATCCCGCTTCCCGTAAAGTTTCTCCATCACATCCGGCAGGATGTCTTCAGCCCAGGCACGATGGAAACGGCAGAACCCCAGGTTGTCCAGCATCAATTCCTGGATCATGCGTTCCGCATTTTGTCTTCCCAGTTCGCGTGGCGGGATAAATTCCTTGCCGTAAACCATGTAATATTTTCCCATGATGGCCATAGGTGATAGCACGCCGGGTGTCCAGTATTGGTTTGGCACCATCCATCCTTGCCGGGCAAAGCCGATATGCACGAAGCGATCAATGACCCCAACCCCTTTTTCGCGCGACAAGTGACGGGCCAACTTGCGGGCGCCGAGCGAAAGGTCGATTTTACCATCAGCCTTAACCATTTCGTCAAGCAGTGCTGCTCCGATTTTTGCATTATACATGGAGTCTTTTACCACATCAAAATCCTCCAGTGAAAACTTCGGTTTTTGCTCCACCCCCAGTTCCTGTGGCTTGATCAGGTCATCTGCCATGCAATCCATCAGCCACGCCAGCACCCCGCCCACCGATATCGCGTCGAAACCGTAAGCATCTGCTTTGCCGTTCAGCAGTTCGGCGGCACGCTGGTCGAACACACCACACAAAGGTCCCATTGTTTGATAGGGTTCGTAGTCTTTCTTAAAATGATTGTTCATTTTCTTGCAAACGGCCACGCAAGGCTCTCCACAGTTTTTTTGCTGCTTCTTTTCGATGGTTTCCTCATTAAACTGCCGGAGATAATGATCCACCACAAACCGCTTATGCAGGTCCATGCGCTCCTCCCTGCTCATATAAAGCGTTCGGTAATTGAAAGCAATGATCCGTTCATTCATCGTAGCGTAGTTGACACCGAAAGTTCCTCCCGTGTTAAATTCCGGATCATACCTGTATTTGGTGGTGACCTCCAGGTCTTTGGCCGCCATCTTTTTTTCATACCTGTCGTGAAACCATTGGTCGGCCACCATGCGATCCCTGAAATCCTCATCTACCCATGTACCCCCGTAAATGATGCCCACAATGCCATGTTGCTGCAAGAGTTTGGTGCCGAAGCCTCCCCGGCCGGCCCAGCAATCAACGGCGGTCAGTTCCCCTTTCTTTACAGGTGCTGATGCAATAGCTCCGATATCAGTGTGCTTTGCAGCCGGCCCCACCGCCAACACCCTGGGTTCTTTCTCATAGCGTGTGGAGAAGTGATCCAGGGCATACTGCATCACCCCGTAAACACCTCCCCTGCCCGTCTGCCATGCGGTCTCGGGATGCACCGGATGCAACTCTACCTCAACTTCTTCTCCGTGGTTCCGGTTAAGATAGAGAATAGATGGCACATTGGCCTTCCCTATTATGGAAAACATGTTAATGCCCAGATTATCGAACACCAGTGCTGCACCACCCATCGAAGAAACGAAGAACCCATGCCATGAGGGTGAAATACCCGTAAACATCAGCCTGTTTGATCCTGGAAAAACCGAACCGGCCAGCAATCCTGCACCAACATTCAGACTGTTGTGCTTATAGGCAAGGTGAATGCCCAGATCAACAGGGCCATAGAATGCTCCAACAGGATACTTGTTTATACGATAAAAACCATTGGATGCATCAATCATAAGTACCCGCAGGTTTTCCGTTCTTTTCTCTGCCATGATATTAAGTTCGATTCAAATTATTATCTCATGTCAAATATAGTCAAATCATTCCATTCCCTGATAGGTCACTATGACATGACAAATGAAGTATCAGCATTTGAGCGTGTTGAGACGCCCCTATTAACATTCCCGGCAATTATAATTATCTGTTGAAAACACTGCCCGATTACATAAGACCTGCTAACAAGTACTTACTTCACTGTTAGAAAGCAGCATGGATTAGCTGCATGGAACTCCTTTCGGGCGGTTGCAAAATCGCCGTTGATCCTCGGTTTCTGAACACTACATGCAAGGGGGGCATGATTCAGAAAATCACTTTTCCTGAAAAGCGCCGCCCATGGACATCTACTAAACGAAGAATATACAATCCATGCGGGTATCCGGTGATATTCAAACTATGGCTTCCGGGCAACAGGTCAACTTGAAAAACCTGCCTTCCTGTTACCTCAAATCCAAATAGATGGCATACTTGAGGAAATTGGTGCTCTGGCAGTTTTATCATCAGGTAATTGCCTGCCTTATGAATCATTTTTTCGAAAGCAATCTCCATTTCATGCGGCTGACCAGTATAGTTGATGACATAGGCATACTCGTATGCAGTCAGGTAAGCTCCGCTATAAGAAACATCGCACTGAATCCGAATCCAACCATAGAGGGTGTCGGGATTGCAGATGCGATAAACCAGATAGCCTTCGCCGCTGAAGTTGCCATCAGTGCCTTTGCTGGTGTATTGGCTGTAAAAAAGACCATCATCCGCATGAAAGTTTAACGTATTGTTGATTTCCTCACCGGCGCTGTGTTTCTTAATCCACGTTGGGTTATCGGTCAGGGATGAATATTCAAAACCGCCCGAAGGAATGCCTTTCGCTCTGACAGATTGAGAGTTTGTATGCGAATAATAGATCCAATTTGTCGCCATGGTTAGGTCGGTCACCCCATCATCATTCAAATCGAGGGATGCATAGTCTTCATCCCACCAGTAAGTGCTGGATGCCGCCACGTCTATTATGTCATGATATATGACATTTGCTCCTGATGCCTGTCCGGCAAGAATACTTTGAGCCTGTGTATGGACTGACGTTAAAATCCACAAGACGCCAAGGATGCATAATGTGATATTTTTCATTTTTGCTCGTTTTTTGGTTTATGGGAATAAAATTACAGGGTTTATTAAGGATTACATCTTACCTTAATGACATCTAAGATAACGAATTGAAGAAAAGAGCACAATATAGTAAAGCCTTCGTCAAGTCAGAATACCAAAAATCAACGTGTCAACTTCATTGTTGCAACACTCCTGAAAATCGAATCCCCTTAATCTACCCGGGCTATTTAAAAGCTGCCAATAGTCGGAAATTGGTTCAATATGGTTTTAGTTGGGTCTGTTCTCTCGTCCACAAATGGTGTGTTTATCAGTTGCTTGTTGCTATTTTTTTCGCTTTATTTTTTTTTAGAGCTGTATTTGTTATGCTTCCATTTATTTATTCCATTCTCACAGTCGGCTATTATCTCTTTTAGTCGTTTTAACCTTGTTGTTTCTTGCTTTGCGCTCATAACCCAATTCAAAGAAGGTTTTCTATATGTTGGTGCAAGTGTTTGAAAAAAGTCCCAAGCAATCTTGTTCTCCTTAAATATTTCTTCAAGATCAACTGACAGCTTTACTTCTTCATTTTCAAAAGCGTATATTTTTGACTTGCTCTCTTTTCTGTGTTTAAATATTTCGAGACCTGCTTCTTGCATTAGTCCTTGTTTTGTTAACTTCTCAACTTTTTCAATATTTACGGCACTCCAAATACTGGTTTTTCGCCTTGGCGTAAAACGTATCTGATAACTTTCTTTGTCTATTGAATGTTTTATGCCATCTATCCATCCAAAACAAAGAGCCTGATCAACCGATTCCGACCAATTCATTGAAAGCTTATTTGAACCAACTTTATAAAAACCAACATGTAATTCGGTTTCAGATTTATGGTTTTTTTCTAACCATTTTCTAAACTCAACTTGAGTTTCAAAAAATACTGGTTTCATTCTGCAGTTGTCTAATAATTGTTGTCGGGTCGCTTTTCACAATGACAGCCTGCGGTCGAATATTTATTTTGTTGCAGACTAAAACCTTCTCATCTTTCACTATTGTTTTTTTGGGTTTTACCAAAGTTTTTTGAGGTTGCCGCAACAAAATAACTACAATGCCGTGCTTAGTACTTTCTTGTGTTCTTATCCTTTTTATAGTTCTTTAGCATTTTCCCAAAATCCTTATCTTTTTTTCGTCTTTCAGCAACAGATGATTCAAAATGCACTTTTTCTCTTTCCATTTTCAAGTAATTCTCATATGAAGCTCGGTCAATTTCATCTCTCTCAACAGCCTCAATTACAAAGCAACCTGTCTCATTCGTGTGTGTACAATCCTTGAACCTGCATTCTTTTGAATATTTCATGATCAAGTCGAATGTAATTTCCAATCCACTTGTTGAATCTACAATTCCTACTTCTTTCATCCCTGGATTATCAACTAATATTGCTCCGTTTTCAAGAATTACTAATTCTCTGTGCGTGGTAATATGTCTCCCCTTATTTGTACTTTGGCTTATTGAGCCTGTATTCATCAAGGATTTTCCGGAAAGGTTATTTAAAAGAGTGGATTTCCCAACTCCTGAAGAGCCAAGCATACAATATGTTTTCCCTTTTTCGATAATCTCTGTTATTCCGTTGTATCCATCTTGTGATTCGTTACTTATAGCAAGAACAGGAACATTTTTAATTCGCGCTTTTATATTCTCAACTATTTCAGAAGTTTGATGTTCAGCTATTAAATCTATCTTGCTGAGTACTATAATGGGACTTACCTTGGATGAATTACAAATTGTCAAGTATCTTTCAAGTCTATTTATATTGAAATCCCTATCTATTGCTTGTACCAAAAAGGCGTAATCAATATTTGTTGCTATTATTTGCCTCTCCCCGAATTTTCCTACGGCTTGTCTTGCTATAACAGAGGATCTCGGTAATATGCCATGAATAATGGAGAAATCCGAATCATGAATTGTCAGTGCAACCCAATCGCCAACTGCAGGAAAATCTTCACGACTTTTTGCCGTAAACCTTAAATTTCCTGTTATCTCGGCTTCAAATTCTCCCTTTTCAGTTTTGACAATATACCTTTCTTTATGCTCAGAAACGACCCTTCCAATATCAAAGTCATTGAGATTATTCTCCACCCTTAACTTTTCAATCTGATCATTATATCCAAAATCTTCTAATTTCATTTCAGTTTCTTTTGTATGTGTCTTTTAAGTATTTTGCGCAACGTTTTCGGGCTTATCTTTTGTGCCGCACCAATGCTTTCCCTCAGTTAATCATTTTCAACTTATTGTTTCCTTTCCGCGAAGTATGTACTGCATTAACGCAAGCCTTGTGTACGCATCTCGTTAACCATTTTTCTGTATTATTATATGTTTCTTCTTGAGATTATTGAAGTTACTTCAAATGTTGTCCCTTTATAAATGTCACTTTGCGCAGTGATGAATTGGTTGTGGCAAATTTTTGCTCCCACAAAACTCCTCCGTTACTGGTTTTTATGATGGGACAGTTATTTGAGGGTCCTGCTTGCGATCCAACAGCAAGTGCTAACTGACTGTCCCATGCGTCAATTCCAAGCATAAAAAACTGCCCCAGACCCACTGTTTGCTGTTCTGTCCAGTTTGCTCCTCCATCTGAAGTAATGAATATTTGCCCCATATCAAAAGCTCCCCACCATTTTTGTGAATTAAGCATTATCAGATGGTTGATATCTGCCCCGTCAGAACCTCCCGTACCAGGCACAGAATCATTATTCCATGTAGTTCCAGCATCAGTAATTACTATATAGTGTGATTTACCGCCATAAACAACAATCGTATTTTCGGATGAACTCACCCCAATCCATTCATGTCTGTTGTAATTATTTGCAGGAACTAAAGAATCCCACGTAGCACCTCCATCCAAAGTGTAAGCGATGTAGCCCCTTAAACTACTGTCACCACTACCTCCGGCTACAAATATTTTATGTTGATTTATCGCAGCTATTCCCTGAAAAAAAGCATGATTAAAATAAGTCTGGTCATATATAGTCCACGAGTTTCCATTATCATTAGAATTAAGTATAGTTCCCATATTCCCTGAAATCCATATACTGGTTTTATTAAATACACTAATGGAATATAGCTCTCGACCTTCTATGTTCGATGGAACTTGTACCGAAGTCCAGGTCTGTCCGCCATTTATCGTTCTGATAACCGAATTTAATCCTATTGCCCATACATTATTTTCATCTATTGCCCAAATATCCTGAAGATCATTTCCCAGTAAAGCAGTAGATTCAAGACCTTGTCTTACCCAGGTATCACCTCCATCAGATGAAAAAAGAATCATTCCATAACCAGTACTGTCAATCTGTCCGCAGGCCCAGGCATACTTTTTCCTTTCTTTTGGGACAGGATCGTTTTTGTCATCATTACTACCCTTTCGACAACTGAAAATAATAGTTGCAATAACGATTAAAAGTGTAAGACTCAAAAGTGCTTTCATTCAATTCAGATTTTGATTTTTCATCTAATGACAGCTAACGTTTTACAGCTACCCGAAGGTGGCGATTTCGAAGCATCTGCCGCGGCGGATCAGCCAGGCAGAAATCCGCCTGAGACGGGCACAAAGCTTCATGTAACCACTGAACCGCCACTTTTGGGTAGGTGCTGTCAGCGGTTCGTGCTTCTATAGTCTCTTCGTGTTTCAATCTCATTGAGCTGTTAAATGATTTCTTTTTGTGTTATACATTAGCAAGTAACCCCTTTTGTTGGCTTCAGTTAAGAATGAACGGCTGATCAATGTTTCCACAAAAAGTTGCTTTACTAAAAACGGATTTAATAGTTTCTCAACCCGGCTTTCTGTAACTCCAATTCTCAGCGCAAATTCCGTGAAATCGCTTATGGAAGGATGACCGTTTTTTTTATATTGTTCACTTTTATAATCGTCTGCAAACAGTCCTTTATCCAATGCAAAATCCGTATCGTCCACATGCAGCCGTGTATTTACCAAATCATAGGCAGGACTTAACAGATAATCTCCACTGGATGATTCCAGCAAGGAAAAGTTCTTTAAATGGGCATCTCCGTTTGAAAACAGAAAATTGAAAACAACTAAAGAAAAATACTTTTCTATTTCTATCCGCCATGCCGGAACAAATTTCTGTATCAACTTTCCTGCCTCTTCATAACTGTAGTCATATTTGAAACTTGCACCTGCATTGTCTTTTGTTTTTCCTGCCAGCGTTGCAAAATCCTCTTTGCCCCATTTACCTCCTTTTTCTTTTGCGTCAAATCGTTTGGTGATATAGGCAGGTGAACCATTCTTAAAAAAAATCAAAGCGTTTTCAGCAGTATTCAGGCCATACACTTGTCTGGCTATTTGCATAGTCAATTGTTCGTTGGCAGGCACCTGGTCAACCTTTTTTAAGTCTGTTGGTATCGGCTTGAGTATATATGTTCCCTGTTCCCCTTCCTTTGTTAATCGCAATACATTTTTCTCCAAAATAAAACTCAATTTTTCCTGCACACCCGATATGGATATGCGTTTGCGATTCTCCATGAATTGTTCTGCAACTTCTTCGCTTTGTTGGGGCTGTTCATAAGGCAAGACATGATTTACCTTTTTACCACTAAACAAATTCCGCAAGCAGCTTGGGCTGTAAGTAGAAAAACCCTCAGCTAATGTACCCGGACAATTATTAATTGTCAATTGATAATTGTCAATTGATAATTGCTTCTTCATTTTTGTTTTGACGATTTGATAATTGAAATAAGTAATCGCAAAATTTCCTTTATATCGTTTGAGTTTGATGTAAATTGATGTTCGTCAACATAGGCGGATTTATAAAGTAAATCCAGCCAATACTCAGATTCATTAGCTTCTTTTAAAGCAATGGATAGTTTATGAATAAAGTCCGCTTTGCTTTCTGCATGCTCAGATTCTCTTACAAGCGCACCAATAGCAGTTCCTGATCTTAGCAACTGTTTTGACATAACATACTCTTTTTGTTCTGTTGTCAAGTATTTATAAAGCTGAATGATACGCAGAGCAAATGCAAAACTTTTATCCTTTATTATATTTTCCTTCATGCCAGATTATTCTTTGTTTTATCCATTTATCAAATTATCCATTGTCCATTGTCAATTGTCCATTGTCAATTGTCCATTGTCAATTATCCATTGTCAATTGTCAATTATTCTCACGGTTATTACTCCAATTGTATCATATTGTGCTGTTGCTGCAAGCAAACCGAAATTATCTTCTTCGTCTATTCTCAATTGTGTACATTGCAGTTTTCGGTTTACTCCTTCACTTAACATATTGAAAAAGAATGGAAACAAAAATTCGCTGCTGTATTCTTTTTGGGTTTTAGGCAGTGTTAAACTGATTCCTGGTTTACCTGCATCGTTAAAATATTTGTCATCATATCTGAAAACATAATTCTTACGATTTTCTTCTGTCAGTGTTCCTGCTAAAACTCCATTTCGGTATATTTCCAATACTCTCATCATTAACCTAAATTATCCATTGTCCATTATCCATTGTCCATTATCCATTGTCCATTATCCATTATCCATTGTCAATTATCCATTGTCAATTATCCATTGTCAATTATCCATTATCAATTATCCATTATCCATTATCCATTGTCAATTGTCAATTATCCATTGTCCATTGTCCATTGTCCATTATCCATTATCCATTATCCATTATCCATTGTCAATTATCCATTGTCCATTAATTTCTTCACTTCAAGGGTTAGTTCCATTCCTAAAACTTCGGCTAATTTATTTAACACATCTAATGAAGGGTTACCTTGACCTCGTTCTAATTTATATAAGGTATTCGTACTCACATTAGCCAGTTCGGCTAAGTGAGGCTGAGTTATACTCAACTCCTTACGCCTGTTTTTAATGGTTTCACCAAGAGTCTTAACTAACATTATAATGTGATTTTAGGGTCAAAGATAGGATTTATTTTTCAAATACGCAAGCAAAATCACATTATAGTGTGATTTATTAGTCTGTACATTTTGAAACGCAAGACAAAATTGGTAAAACCACATTATAGCGTGACTTCAAGTTCATATATCGTCAGATTATTGAACTCAGGCTGTTTCAATAGCATGACCGCTAACGGTCGAGTGTAAGTGCCGTAAGGGATTGCGGGCGATTTCCTATCATGTTACACAAAAGTTGAAGCGGACTTCTGACCTTCACATACCTCTGAAACCCTTATTGGCTATATTGTGTGTTGTGTGCTGCACTTCACCAATTAAAGCTTTATTAATATTTCAAAGTTGTAATAAACATTACCGATTTTTGTAATATCTAATAATTTTATCCTTTCTTCACTTTTAGGATAATCTCTAAAGATGAATATACTTGGGCCTGTCTTAACCCATAGTTTCCAAAACTTAATTCCTAATTTTGGATTTAATGTTACATGAAAGTAGGGGCCATTTTTAGAATTATTCTCTTCAGTTTTCGGATACCACCATAATCCAATGGAATTATCTAATGTGAAAGAATTCTTTTTAATCCCATAAAGTAAATCCGCAGAGAACATACCAGCACCAATAACCCAAACTGAACCTTCAATACCATAATAACTTTCTATCCTCTTACGTTCTTTAAAATTGTAATAACTAATTTTAGGCAAAAATCCACTTATCCCTGTTTCTGGACCTACTCCCAATCCAGCATAAAAATGTTTTTTTATCAGGCTGTCAAGTTTATCTTGTGAATAAATCTCATTAGTTATGCCAAAGAGACAAATAAATGTTATTCCAAATCCTTTCAGTAAATTAAAACCATTTATTTTCATTCATTCCTTGATTTATCGTGTCTTTTTCTCAGTGTTGCACACAACGTTTTGCCGCTTTGCGAAGGCGGGGTTTTTCAGCACTAAACTTCATTAGATGCACAATGCTTGAATTTAGCACTTAACTGTCATAGAATCACAAAACCCCTGCTTTTTCAAAACGCCTGTTGGCAGTAGTTTATTCAATACAATTTATTTTTCGTCCTTGTAGAATGAAGCATTTCTAATTTCCAGCCATTTTCTCTTAAAATAGCGGTCGCACTTTCCAGCCAATGAGCTTCTCTAATTATTTTATTATCATGCGAAAATATAGCTTGATTTTTGTATGCCACCCAAGCCATTCCATTTAAGATTTTAACTTCAATAAATTCAATTGAGTTCACTCGACTAGGAATCGGTTTTTTAAGTACAGCATCGTCTAAATAATTTGAAACTGAGTCATTATTCCAAACTTTGCCATTCTCTAAAAGAAGAAAATCTTTTGTGTAGTATTTATCAATGTTTTTAGAATTTAATTCAGACCATATTTCGTCAAAAGATTCAATAATTAATTCTTTTATCCGTGATTTGTCAGTTTCGATTGAGCTTTGTCCAAATGATATCGTTGTGAAACATATCATCAAAATTATAGTATTAAGTTTTTTCATTTTTTTTGTTTTTAAATTACTGCTTACATTTTACAGCTACCCGAATGTGGCGATTTCGAAGCATCCGCCGAGGCGGATCAGCCAGGCAGAAATCCGCCTGAGACGGGCACATAGCTAGATTTAACCGATGAACCGCCACTTTTGGGTAGGTGCTGTTAGTAGCTGGGCGATTTTAGTATTTGTTGGGTCATTGGTTCTATTAATTTTCAATGTTATTTTATCGTGTAACTCACATTGCGTCCGCTTCCTTGTTTTTCAATTAATCCTTTGTTGAGCAACTCTGACAAAATGCGTTTTACGGTTGGTGCAGGTATCGCCAACTTTTCGGCAATTTCTCCCGACTGGATGTTCGGACGGTTTTGAATAATAGAATAAATTGATTTTTCTTTGGGCGAAAGCTGTGTTTCCATTCCACTTTTTTGCAATTTCGTCAGCAGTTGCGATTGGATATTTGACAAGCAATTCAAAAAGAACTGTATCCAAACGGTTACATCTTCGTTTGGGCGTTGTGCCTGACAACTTCTAAGCGCCTGATAATATTCGTTTTTTCGGTTTTCTATTTCGTGTTCAAAACTCACGTATTGTATCCATTTATATCCGTTTTTGAGCAGCAAAAGCGTTGAAATCAAACGGCTTAACCTGCCGTTTCCGTCTTGAAATGGGTGAACGCTCAAAAAATCATAGACGAAAGACGCTACTTTGATTAACGTGTGTACTTCCGTTTCGGAATTATACCAATTGAGCAAAGCCCTTATGGCATCTTCGGTGGCAAATCCCGCTTCGGTGGTTTGAAAAATGATTTGTCGTGTGCCGTCAGGAAATGAGGCTTCAACCGCATTAGTATGCAGCTTATAATTGCCTTTATGCCATTCGTCTTTGGCACTGTATTTCATCAAACTATTATGTAAACTTTTGATGTGGCTTTCGGTAATGCTGATGTTTTGATAAGATTCCGAAATCAAGTCCAGTACTTCAAAATAACCGACTACTTCCTGCGAATCTCTGTCAGTAAGCTTGGTAATATCAATTTTTTGAAGCAACACATAAACTTCTTCATCACTCATTCTGTTGCCTTCAATACGGTTTGAAGCCCCAACGCTTCGCACGGTAGCAATGCTTTTCAAATCTTTGAGGCTTTGTCCTTCTCTGCGTTCAATAGCTGTCCAATTTGCATCAAAACGGTCTATTTCACTGATTAAGTTAATCAGCTTCCAATCAATTTTCAGTTTAAAATTATATACTTCGTTGTCCATTTTGATACGATTTGATACGCAAAGATACGATTACGATTTGAAACCGCAAATAATTAATGATACGTTTTGATACGTTTAGATTTGATTATGATACGAAAAATGTAATTGTTTTCAGTCATGCGGTTGTTGTTGGTTCGTCACGACTTGCTACTAACGTTTTCGGGCTTTGCGTTCGGGCGGGTTTCGGAGCACAAAACTGTCAACCAGCACTGAACTTGAATAGAAACACAAAGCTGCAAGTTTGCACGTCACCCCGCTTGACGCAAAACCCGTGTTATCGGCATCACCGCACTCTAGCCACGCTGCTGGAAAGTCCGAAGTCCGCATAAATGTTTGTTCAAGGCGATTAAGCATTGCTGTCATGATGCCGTTTTATTTGCAAGTTCACTTTTGCGTTTCAGGTCGTATGCAATTGCGTCTTTAATTTTTTGTGACGGTTTGAACTCAAGGAAATAACCAACAGGAATTTCACCTTGCCGAATTTCTTCTTTCGTTATCTCTGCTCCAAGTTTCATTAAAATAGTTTTGGCACATTCAAATCTGTCTGAAGAATTAAAGAGAGTAATTTTATAAACTTCATTTTGTAATTCACCTGATGTCAAAAACAGTCCAACGATAAATGAAAGTTGTTGCTGTTCAGTTGCAATTGAAATTTTGTCGCAAAGAAGTGAACCAGTATAGAAATGAAACCCCATTAAATCTTTCCAAGTTCTCTTTTCAAAAGAGTAAAAGTGGTTAACCTTGCGAGCCAATGCTCTTGATTTTAATTCGTAAAAGTCCTGACAATTTCTGCAATTATCTCTTTCCTTCCTTTTAGTAAACTTCTTTCCGACAATTTCTTCAATGCGTCTGATTTCTCCAATCCTGTTTTTATGCAAAACAATAACATAACTTCTTTTGAATGGATTATTTTTCGGATAATGTCTTCCCATATAATCATCAAGTGTTCCGAGAAGGTAAAATGTTTTGTCAA
>Ga0351874_1130_pt1 | contig 18144 bp, 19 predicted proteins | sample BONcelFGM3001C13_FD_206790 | JGI IMG/M metagenome (GOLD analysis project Ga0351874, IMG submission 206790) | Enriched cells from coal bed in the Powder River Basin, Montana, United States - BONCAT cells FGM rep3 HSBNCT.FGM.300.1.C13 ...
ACATTCAAGAATATGCGAGTAAAATTTTGTTTAATGGGTTGCTGGACCAAAGATTTGGTCTCGATTGCTGCGCATTTTACAATAACAACTTCGCGAACATTTAATATTAACGTTAACTTTTTCGTTTCCAGAAAGAATGCGAGAGCTTGAATTTGATGAAAAGCGAGGAAAATTCCGTAAGTTGGGGAACCAGCCTGGTCCCATTTATCCCGGGCTTGCAATTGAGCCAACGATATTACCGGCAGGCCGTTGGCCCGCTGCTGGAATGTCAATTTCCAAATTTGGGCTACACAGCCGGGCTTTTTGGGTATGGTTCAGACGTGCTGGGATATGACACGCCTCTTTCACGTGATCATATGTGGGGGCCGCGTTTGGTGCTGCTTTTGTCTGAATCTGATTTTTCAACCACTTGCACCCAATTGGATGATATGCTGCGCCGCAATCTGCCGGTGGAAATGATGGGTTACCCCACCGGCTTTGGCGCTCCCGACCGAGAAGGTGTGCGCCATTTGCAGTTTTGCCTGCCCGGCGAGGTGGATCATTTGATTCAAATCAGCACGGTGGAAAGGTTTGTGATTGAAGAATTGGGTTGGGAAGTGAGCCATCCTATCTCATTGGCGGACTGGTTGACCTTTGCTGAGCAAAAGCTGCTTGCCGTCACCGGAGGAGAATTGTTTCATGACGATCTTGGTTTCGCGGAGGTGCGCGCCCGGCTGGCATATTATCCGCGCGACGCGTGGTTGTATCTCCTGGCGAGCCAGTGGACGCGGGTGGCGCAGGAGGAAGCATTTATTGGACGCGCGGCCGAGGTGGGAGATGATTTGGGACCTCGGGTAATTACCGCGCGGATGGTGGAGACGTTGATGAGACTGGCTTTTTTACAGCGCCGCCTATACGCGCCATACAGTAAATGGTTTGGCCTGGCTTTTCAACGCCTGCCCGGCATTTTGCCGCTGGCTGAGAATCTGCGGGCAGCCCTTGCCGCGAATTGCTGGCAGGAGCGAGAAGACTTTTTATGCGCCGCCTGCCTGCTGCTGGCGGAAGAACACAATCGTCTGGAATTGACTGAGCCGATTGAGGCGCGGATCCAGAATTTTTATAACCGCCCTTACCGGGTGATATTTGCCAGCCGGTTCGCGGAAGCGCTGCAAGCGCAGATTCTTGACCCTGTTTTAAATCAGCTTCCCCTTTACGGCAGTCCAAACCAGATGACCACCAGCCCTGATTTGCTTGAGAATCCGCAGGCATGGAAAAAAATGAAACCACTTTATGAGTGAAAATCTCATAAAGTGGTTTAAATTCCGGTCCAATGTTGTTAATTAATTATTGGTGAGTTTTCCTGAAAGCATTTGAAGCAGGGTATTACTGACCAGTTTGCCCGACTGCGCGCGGTGCGGGGTTTGCCCGACCTGGCTGCCCGCCATCACCGCGTCCATTAAAGCCTCCAGGGTGGATTCGCCGCGCTGGCGCGACTGCAAAAAAGCCAGGCCGCCGCTCAATACATCTCCCATATCAAAACCGTCGTTGGCTGCTTGTGGTTCTCCACCCAGGCTGCCGAGAAGGCTGCCAAGCAGATTTGCGGTTTCAGGCGCGGCTTGCGCCCCGGGCTGGGCAGTGGTTTGGCTTCCCATCAGCAGTTCTACCAATTCAAGCGCGTTGTCTGGCTGCAGGCTGCGGCCTTTAAATTGCTGGGCGGCGCGTGCCAGGCCTTCCGCGTACACCTTTGCAGACCCGCTTTTCGCTTGTTTCCCCAATACCTTGCTCGCGTAGGCCAATTGGTCAGCGGCTGGCTTTCCGCCTTTCTTTTGAGCCGCCTGCGTGACCAGGTTGAAAATCTCGACCATGTGGTCGCCGTGATCGTGGTTGTAATCATCCGCCTGGTTAAGCGAGGATTGGTTGCTGGCTAAAACCTGGGTGACGGTTTGGAAGATGGCGGCTAGATCTAGTTCTCCGGATGCCATCGGTTTGCCTTACTTCTTCATTTCTTCAGTGAGTTCCGGGATCTTCAGCGTGACACCTTCGCGAACCATGGAGGGGTTGCCGCCGATGACCTCTTTATTGAACTCATAAATGTACATCCAATATTCACGCACAGCCGAGCCGTAGTACTTAAGCGATACATGGCTGAGGGTTTCACCGGCTTTAACGGTGTGTTCGGCAACCACTTTCACTTCCGGTTTGGCAGCTTTTTGGGCGGCCAAATGTTCGGCATAAGCCTTCTGGCGGGCTTCCACCGCGGCTTTGCTCTCGGCTTCATCCTGCTTCTTCTTCATTTCCTCCATTTTTTTTCTGGCTTCTTCGGCTTCTTTTTTCGCCTGATTTGCCTGAATTTCAGCTACCGCTTTGTCTTTGGCGGCTTGCGCGGCAGCCTGGCGGGCAACTTCAGCGGCTTTTTCAGCTTCTTCCTTGGCTTGTTTCTCGTCTCGTGAAGAAAACGCGTCTACAGCCTTTTCAAATATATTCTTTTTCTTATCTTCCGGCATTTTTTCCTCCAAGGAACTATTTGATTAAAAATTTATTAAATTAAGTATAAAAATTCAAATGAGGTAAGTCAACAAAATATATAATATTTGTCGAAAATTAATATAGGAAAGAAATAATCTCAAGCGAAAAAGATGAGATCAGTTCTAAAAAAGGTTGGATTGAGTGTAAGCGCGGTTAGAATTGAGCGCGGCGCGGCAGCCCCCATCCGCCCAGGCGCACTGAGGCTGGATTTTCGGTCCACAAACCAGCCACGCTTGTCGCGCAGTCCGGGCAGGTGCCATCGGCGGTGAGGCGGTATTCTTCGATCAGGTAGCCGCGGCGGGTGATCAGGCGCGCGCGGCACTGCGGGCAGTAGGTATTCTCAAGTGAGCCGACTCTGCCGGGCAAGTTTCCGGCATAGATGTAGCGCAGCCCGGCTTCTTCTCCAATTTCGGCGGCGCGCAGCAAGGCTGCCGCGGGGGTGGATTCAGTTTGCAGGCGCTGATAATCGGGGTGGAAGGCGGTTACGTGCCAGGGAATGTCTCGCGAAGTGGAGACCAAAAAGCGCGAGAGATCCCAGAGTTCTTCGGCGCTGTCATTAAAGCCCGGAATCACCAGAGTAACCACTTCGACCCATACACCCATCTCCACCAGGCGCTGGATGGTTTCCAAAACATCCTGCAGGCGGCCGCCCAGTTCGCGGTAGCCTTCAGCGCGCATGGATTTGAGGTCAATTTTGCAGGCGTCCAGGTGGGGCCGCAGGTAAGCCAACGTCTCGGGGGTGGCGAAACCGTTGGAAACAAAGGCAGTTTTTAACCCGGCCTGGCGCGCTTCTTTAAAGATTGACACCGCCCATTCGGTGGTGATGAGCGGTTCGTTATAAGAGGAAGCCACCACCCGCGCGCCGGTTTGAATGGCGTGGCGCACCAATTGGGCGGGTAAGACGCGCTGTAAATGTTGACCGCCAATACGGGCGGAGGGTTCGCGCAGGGCTTGCGCGGAGACCCAGTTCTGGCAGAAATCACATTGGAAGTTGCAGCCCACCATGCCGAAGGTCAGCGCGTCGCTGCCGGGGAAGAGGTGGGTGAAGGGCTTTTTCTCCACCGGATCGGTTTGCGCTGATAGCACATACCCGCTGGGGACGCGCAGCTCACCCTCCCGGTTAAAACGCACCCGGCATATCCCGCGCTGGCCTGGTTTGAGCAGACAGCGGTGCGCGCAGGCATGGCAGCGCACACGCTGGTCTGCCTCGCTGGTGAATAAATCTCCAGGCGTGGTGAGTTGGTCCAATACATCCCGCAACGCGGCCATAAATCCCTCTTATTTCATTATAGCCGCATCGCGGGGGATTTGGATTGGACTAAAGGCCAAATTCACCGATTAGCTGCTTGACCCAGGCAGAAATCCGCTGTGGAGTTTGAGCGGCTTCGTTGTCGTCATCCAGAGCCAGCCCCACAAAGTGGTCTCCTTCCACAGCGGCGGAAGCGTCAAATGAATAGCCCTCGACCGGCCACATGCCTACCAACTGCGCGCCTTGTTTGCGGGCGGCTTCTGCCAGCAGTGCCAGTGCGTCTTGAAAGGTGTCGCCAAAGCCGAAGGAATCACCCAGCCCATATAAGGCTACCTTTTTGCCGGAGAGGTCCAGGGTGGTTAATTTGCTCCATGCGCCGCTCCAATCGTCCTGCAGTTCCCCCGCGCCCCATGAGGAGCAGCCCCAGATGAGCAGGTTGTAATCGTTCATTTTGACCGGCGGTTCATTGGCAACATCAAATACGTCCACCAGGCCAGGCTGGTGTTTTTCGAATTCTCTTTTGATCAATACCGCGTCATCGCTGGTATTACCGGTAGTGGATCCATAAAAAAGGCCAACTTTTGCCATTTTTTCTTCCTTTCACTATGCGGGTTGTGTAAATCAGATAATTTGTATAAATATTACCTGTTTATCTGATTATATCTCACCCGCCCGCGCGGTTCAAGCAGACTATATACTTTTTGGCTAAAAAAGTTACAATGAGATTCACAGGGATGGTTGATTCCCTGAAGTTAAGGAGCAAAGTGATGGCTATCCATCCTTTGGCCGCGAATCAACGCGCGAAAGAAGCAAACCAGCTGATTCGAGGGGGCAAAAGAGAGATTGGGTTTAAAATCCTGCTGGAGATGCTGAAAGAAGACCCGCGCAACAGCGTGGTGAAACGGGCTCTCACCACGCTGGCAATGAGTGGAGACCTGAAATACCTGCAGCTTCAAGCCTTGCGAGACCACATTCCCGGAACGGTTGCCAATGGAAAATTCATCCTTGCCGATTATTATCGCGAGGAGAACTTCCCGCGTTAAACCAGGGATTGTTTCGCCTTAAAGCAGACGGGAATGGGCAGCTAACCGCGCGCGGTCAAGATCTCAATTAACGCTGGCTGGCCTTGCTGGTTGGCTTGGTCGGCAGCGGACAGTGCCTGGCGCAGATCTTCTACGCTGGCAGCGGTGTAACGTGCCAGATCAGAAAGGCTGCTCGGCGGCCGCGCTTCCAATTGGTTCAGAACCAGCCAGGTGAGCGGCTGCGCTGGAGGGCTGTCTGGCTCGGATGTGGAGACGCACAGCACTTTTTTCGCGGGCATTGCCAGTTGGATGCCGTCCGCGACTGGCCCTGAAAGCAGCCCGACGGGCAGCACGTTTTGCGGACTGGCGGCGCGGAAAAATGGCGCGGAGAAAGCCGCCAGGTTGGGGTCCTGGGCCGGGTAGACCAGCAGCGTGTCTGGCGGGCAGGCTTGTTGTATCGACAAAAGAGCTTGGCAGGGGGACAGGGCGGCAGTTTGCCCGCAGCCGGATAACAAACTTTCCTCGTCAGCCTGTTTGGCTTTGGCCCAGTTCGCGCCGCGAATCTGCCATTCCGGTTTGGGTTTTACCTCAGAGAGGATGGCAGAGAGGATATCAGCCAGCACCAGTTTGGCGTCGCCGATGATGGGTAAATCAGGCACAAAGGCGCGGCCGATCTCGAATGGCTCCACGTCGATCTGGATGACGCGCCCGGAATGGTGGATTTCAATATCCCGCGCGCCGACTGTGACCAGCAAATCAGTTTCACGCAGGGCTTTCTTTGCCAGGGGGTGGGCGGTATTTCCGCTGTGGCCCAGCGCCAGGGGATGTTCTTCGGGCAGGATGGCACGCCCGGCAGGGGTGGTAAGCACCGGCATACCCAGCAGTTCGGCCAGCTGGCGCAGATCGTCTTGCGCGCCAGACAGGCGCGCCCCGCGCCCGGCAATGAGCAGCGGATTCCTGGCTTCCACCAGCAAAAAGGCGGCGGCTATGACGCGCGCCAGGTCTCCGCTGGAGCGGATGCCGCGCTGGGCGGGCTGGCAGGCGGGGATTTCGGCCAGGCTGGAGCCGGTTTGGGCGGGAACCTCCAGCAGGACTGGCCCGGGCTGGCCGTTGGAGGCGATTGAGAATGCCCGCCGCAAGCACCAGGGGATTTGATCGGGTGAAGAAACACGGAAAGACCACTTCGCCGCGCTGTCCGCGCCCGCGGTTTCTGCATCCAGGCTGACGGCGATGATAGAGGCGCAGGTATTTTTTGCCTGCTGAATGCCCGGATGCAGATTGTCCAGCCCACCAAAACAAACCGCGGGTTCCGCGGCGGCCTGTGCAAAGCCCAAAGCCATTTGGGCAGGCTTGCTGGTTTCGACCAGACGCAGCGCGGGCTGGCTGGCTATCGCGGCGCGCAGCCCGGCCGGGATGCCCGGCGGGACAAACACCATCCGCGTTTTTTCGGCAATCAAGGCCGTGATGAATGCTTCCCATCCACTGGGTAAGGGCATGGCAACCTCCTGGTTTGAATGGGGAGATTATATCATCGGGCAGCCCGATTGCCCCGGCAAAGCCTGGGCAGGCGAACACGCGCTGAATATAAATGCGGTCTGGTAATTTGGAAAATGGCCTTTAAGGCTGGTCTTTTTGCTCTTCTTCGTCGTCATCATCCAAACGATTGACGATCGCCTCGACTGCGTCGACAAAAGCGTCGATAGACAGGCTGCGGTCGAACACAAACAATTCAGGTTTCCTCGCCTCGTCTTCCTTGTCCTGGCTGTCCTCGCTATTTGGGTTAACCGGTTCTTTGTTCATTGCCAATATTCCTCCCCTCTATTGGTTTTTTTCAGTCTTTGATTATACATGATTTTGACCGATGAGCGGCTCAGATCGAAAAGGAATTGTAAACCCTCGCCGGGTATTGGGGGAATAAGAAGCCCCCCTCTGGCTCCCCCATGCGTTAAGAATCTCGCGCCAGCGCCCCCTTGCGGGGATCGGGTATTTGAGGTTTATGACATCATCGGGTTGGGCGGACGCCGTCCGCCCCTACGGTCTTAATACCCTCGCGCAAGCGCCCCCTTGTGGGGATCGGGTATTTGAGGATTCTGACTTATACTCCGCGATTTTGATCAGCTGCCGGTTGCGCTCGGTCTTAATACCCTAACGGGTATTTGAGGATTCTGACTGTCGTCGAGCAAAGAGGCGGACGCGCTCGCGAGAAAATGCGTCTTAATACCCTAACGGGTATTTGAGGATTCTGACTTTATATCTGAAAGGAGATAGATATGTACTACGTTTATTTGTCTTAATACCCTAACGGGTATTTGAGGATTCTGACCTGTGTATTAGCCCTGTTTGGTCCGGCGATAGCCGAGGCGTCTTAATACCCTAACGGGTATTTGAGGATTCTGACCGTAATGTCCTTCTACAAGAGCAAGGAGAAAGATGGGTCTTAATACCCTAACGGGTATTTGAGGATTCTGACGTTTCTTAGTCGTGTTCAAGGCAGGGTCACGCATTAGGTCTTAATACCCTAACGGGTATTTGAGGATTCTGACTGCTCTTTAAGCCCTCCCACTTTGGGGGCAAATTTGGCAGTATTTTGGGAATCCCATCCATATTTTGCCAAAATAATGAGAAATTGGGCTAAAAAACCTTTTGTTTTTCGCGCTTTTCTCCCACCAGTCTTGTTTTTGCGCGACCCCCCCTTAAAATCAGGTGATTTTGCTGTATTTGCAGGGGGGGTCGCGCAGAGGCGAATTGTTAATGTGCAATCACAATATTTATTTTACCTGAAATCGCGCGCGAGGCAAGCCCGATCACGGATTAGCTCATTCGCGGGAAAACCAATTTCCGCGCGGCAGCTTGCAGCCGGGTATTGGGGGAATAAGAAGCCCCCCTCCGGCTCCCCCATAAATGGGGGAGGGTTAATTACCCTCGCGCAAGCGCCCCCTTGCGGGGATCGGGTATTTGAGGATTATGACATCATCGGGTTGGGCGGACGCCGTCCGCCCCTACGGTCTTAATACCCTCGCGCAAGCGCCCCCTTGCGGGGATCGGGTATTTGAGGATTCTGACTTATAACTCTCGAATCGCAGTATTTGAGGTAAGGGCAAGTGGGTCTTAATACCCTAACGGGTATTTGAGGATTCTGACGAAGATACTATTCCAGCGCATCTTTCGATATCTGCTTCGGTCTTAATACCCTAACGGGTATTTGAGGATTCTGACGCAAGACGCAGAAGCAGAAAATTACCCGCAAGAACGCGACCCGTCTTAATACCCTAACGGGTATTTGAGGATTCTGACCAAGCTCGAATGATTCGAATGAGCATACTGACGATTGGGGTCTTAATACCCTAACGGGTATTTGAGGATTCTGACCGAATTGAACGGGCAAAAAGCCACCATCCAGGTGGAGTCTTAATACCCTAACGGGTATTTGAGGATTCTGACCAGCGGGAGGCAAACGTCTTGGAACTGCAAGGCGCGGTGTTAATACCCTAACGGGTATTTGAGGATTCTGACGTCAGAGTAGCCTGCTAATCAATCCATAATATGCAGACTAAGTCTTAATACCCTAACGGGTATTTGAGGATTCTGACGTCTGATAGAATTGCGAAGTATGCGCAAGCGGATGATAAGTCTTAATACCCTAACGGGTATTTGAGGATTCTGACAAAATGTTATCGCAAGCTGAGGTGACCGCGATTGTGAACGGCGTCTTAATACCCTCGCGCAAGCGCCCTCTTGCGGGGATCGGGTATTTGAGGATTCTGACGAAAGAAGGTGAGGAGATCACCGTAGTTCCCAATACCCAATTGGTCTTAATACCCTAACGGGTATTTGAGGATTCTGACGTAAGATACCAAGCATACATCGCTTATCGAAAAACGTCTTAATACCCTAACGGGTATTTGAGGATTCTGACAAATATGTATACTGTTCGCTTACAACACCATAGTGTGGGTCTTAATACCCTAACGGGTATTTGAGGATTCTGACTGCTCTTTAAGCCCTCCCACTTTGGGGGCAAATTTGGCAGTATTTTGGGAATCCCATCCATATTTTGCCAAAATAATGAGAAATTGGGCTAAAAAACCTTTTGTTTTTCGCGCTTTTCTCCCACCAGTCTTGTTTTTGCGCGACCCCCCCTTAAAATCAGGTGATTTTGCTGTATTTGCAGGGGGGGTCGCGCAGAGGCGAATTGTTAATGTGCAATCACAATATTTATTTTACCTGAAATCGCGCGTGAGGCAAGCCCGATCACGGATTAGCTCATTCGCGGAGAAACCAATTTCCGCGCGGCAGCTTGCAGCCGGGTATTGGGGGAATAAGAAGCCCCCCTCCGGCTCCCCCATAAATGGGGGAGGGTTAAGAATTCACAGAAGTACCGCTCACCACTCATACACCTGGCGCACGGCCCAGGCGTGGCAGACCAGCGACAGGCGCCGGGCGGCTTCGTCGGGCGGCAGCCACTCCACGGCGGGGGGTTGCCCGGCGGCTGGCGGTAAATTCACCGTGTAGAGATTGCATTGCAGTTGAATGTGGCGGTTTTCGCGGGCGGAGAAATAATATTCATCCGCCTGGGCGATCAGGTCGTTAAGCTCACCTGTGCTCCCAAATTGGGCCGTCAGCAGGCGCGCCAGGGCTTCGGGGTGGGTTTCCCCCGCTTGCAGGCTGCCGCCGGGCAGGTGCCATTCGCCGTCCATTTGAACAACAGCCACACGCCCGCCCGGATTGCTGATGACCGCGTAAGCCGCCAACCTGGGCAGATAAACCGCGCCGGCCTGGCGGGTACCGAAGACCGGCATGGGAACTGGTTGAGACATTCGCCACCTCTTCAGAAATGTGGAGTTTTCTCCTATTCTATCGCAAATCGGCGCGCGGGGTTTGGGCAGACGGGTTTAAACGAAATCAACAGCCCTTGCCTGGCTGTTGATTTCAAAAAAATGTCTTTCTTGCCACAAACTATTTGAATCTCCCAAAAAAAGGAACGTGCCTGTACACTTATGATGATAAAGTTATTTGTTTAATGATGAAAAAAGAACAGGTTAGCAACAGGTTAACATTTTTAAGGCAGTCACAGCGGGCCAAATCTCTTATTCAGGGACAAACGCGAGGGAGATCGTGGGGCAAAAGACAAGCAAAATTTCGCAAGTTGCCTTAGAATTAGAACGATATGGTTAAGTTAATTCGATCCATTATTTTTGTGGTGGCTGGGCTGTCTTTGCTGGCGGGGGCGGTTTTGCCTGCCCTGGCTCAGGAGGGGCAGCCGGAGATTAAGGTGTTTGAGCCGAATCTCAACGCCTTCCCTGCCATTTCATTCGCGCTGGAAGTGAGCGATGGGCGAGGGGGGTATCTGACTGATTTAACCAAGACAGATTTCACGGTATTGGAAGACGAGACCTCGATCGCGCTGGACCGGCTGGAGCGCAGTGAACCGGGTTTGCAGTTTGTGGTGTCGATCAACGCCGCCCCCATTTTAGCCAACCGTGTGGCGGGGGTCTCTCATTTTAACGCGCTGCGCCAGTCACTGGTGGATTGGGCGGAAACCCGCCCCGCCACCGGCCCAGACCGGCTGACCCTGACCACCAGCGAAGGGGTGCTCTCAGCGGCGGAAGACTATACCATCGATTGGATTGAAGCTTTACAAAATTACCAACCCAACCTGGTGCTCAGTCAGGCCTCGCAGATCAGTTTCAGCCAGGCTTTGGACAGGTTGTTGGACCCTGGTATTGACCCGAATATGCGCCGGGTGATTCTGTATATCACCCCGCTGCCCACCGGCACGCTGCAAGGCGCAATTCCCGGCCTTACCGAACGCGCCCGCCAGGCTAACGCGCGCGTGTTTGTGTGGATGGTCGGGCCAACCAGCCATGCCAACTTCCCCGGCGCGGAACCTCTGCGTCAGATGGCAGAGCAAACCGGGGGTGAATTCTTTCTCTACAGCGGGGTGGAAGAGATCCCCAATGTGGAAGCCTATCTCAATCCCTTGCGCTACCGCTACCTTGCCAGTTATACCTCGCGGGTTAACCAGTCTGGTGAGCACCAGCTGCGGGTGGTTTTGGATCAAGACGGCCAGCAATTGGCTTCGACCGTTCAAAGCATCAATATCAAAGTGCAGGCGCCCAACCCCATTTTCCTTTCTCCGCCCACCCAAATACAACGCGGCTGGCCGCAAGCCGAGCTGGAAGGGCAGGCTGAAAGGCTGGAACCCAAGATTTACCCGATCCGCTTTTTAGTGGAGTTTCCGGACGGTTACCCGCGCGAGCTGGTCTACAGCCGCCTGTACGTGAATGGGGAACTGGCGGTTGAGCTGACCGAGGAACCGTTCAGCCAGTTTGATTGGCCGCTGGAAGGCATTACCGAAAGCGGAACCTACGCGCTGCAAATTGAAGCGCGAGACAGCCTGGGGCTTTCGCGGCGCAGCATCAGCCTGCCGGTAACGGTCAATGTGCAGCCCGCCCCGCGCGACGTGCTGTTTGAAATGTTTACCAATTGGCGCTTTTTGCTGCAGCTGGCTGCCGTGCTGGTTCCGCTGGCCGGGTTGCTGTTGTTGCTGCGGCGCACGCGCCGCAAGCGCGCTGAAACGCACCAACGCCGCGGCTGGCGGGAAGATCCACTGACCCAGCCGGTCGTTATTCCCCAAGAAAAACCGCGCAAGCTGGCTTCCTCCGCCGCGCAAACCACCATTCCCACCAATCAGGTTGGCATGGCGCGCCCCGATGGCGGCGCTCAGGCATATTTATTGCGACTTACGGAAGAGGGCCACGCGCTGCAGGGTGAAGTGATTGAGCTTTCACGTATCGAGACCACTTTCGGCAGCGACCCAAACCTGGCGGTTTTCCGGCTGGATGATCCCTCGGTGAGCGGCTTGCACGCGCGCATTTACCAATCCAGCGCGGGAAAATATATCGTGGCAGACGCAGGGTCTGTGGCTGGCACCTGGGTGAATTACGCGCCGGTTTCCAGCACGGGCGTTCAATTGCAGCATGGTGATTTGTTGAATTTTGGCCGGGCTTCTTTCAGATTTGAGCTGAGAAGTCCGCAGAAAGTACCCAAAGCGGTCGTTCTGCCGTACAATGAAGAGTAATATGATCCGAGTAGAAAAATCCCATTACCCTGTGGCCGCTCGATCCCATGCGGGAATGTCGGGTAAAAACAATGAGGATCGCTTCGCCGTCACGGCCTTTGAATCAGGCAAGGATAAGCCCATGCCTGTATTGTTGGCAGTATTGGCTGACGGCATAGGCGGGCATAACGCCGGAGAAGTGGCCGCGGAAATAGCGGTAAACCGCATTACCCAAACCATCGCGGACAGCAATGGGCAAAACCCGGTTTCGCTGCTTGAAGAGGGCGTTCAGTTCGCCAGCCAGGAAATTTTCAACACCGCTGAAGAGGGGTTTGATCAAAAGGGAATGGGGTCTACCTGCGCGCTGGCGCTGGTGTTGCGGAACCAGCTTTACATGGCCACCGTGGGAGATTCGCGGGTGTACCTGCTGCGCGAAGGCAATATTCGCCAGCTCAGCAATGACCATACCTGGATACAGGAAGCGCTCGATTTGGGCTTGCTGGAACCTGAGCAGGCTGTGGGACACCCCAACGCGCACGTGATTCGCCGCTTTTTAGGGTCGCCGCGCCCCCCCGAAGTGGATTTCCGCATGAGGCTGCGCGACCATGAAAATGACCGTCAATCCCTCGCCAACCAGGGCGCGCGGTTGCAGCGCGGAGACATGGTGTTGTTGTGCAGCGACGGGTTAACCGATCTGGTGAATGACGCGGAAATCCTGGATATTTGCACCCAACAGCCCCTCGAACCGGCGGTTGACGCGCTTGTGGAATTAGCCAACGCGCGCGGCGGTCACGACAATATCACCATTATTCTATTTCAAGTTACCGGCAATGATTTTGACAACCAGAAACCCGTGAAACGCGGCTGGGTGGGGATCACCTGCCTGAGTCTGGCGCTTCTGGCCGCCCTGGCTGCCGGCGTTCTTTTTGGCTGGAACCGGCTGCGCGGGGGCACGCAGCCCACGCCAACCCCAACCCCGCTCATTGCCCCGTCTGCCACCGCGCTGCCGGATATTTTTGAGGGCCAAGTTACTCCACAGCCGCTGCCCACCAATCCCTCGCCGCTGCGGGAGACCCCGCCGCAAACCACCCTGGAGAGCGCGATAACCACGATTGAAGCGCTGCAAACCGATGTGGTTGCCGCCACGCTCACACCCTGGCCGACGAACACGCCCCAGCCAACGGCCGAATAAGCCCGCTCATAAATTATTAATAAAATTCAGGAGCCTGCATGCCATCCACACAAAATCTCCCTCAAAACTACCGCTTAGCCGGTAAGCTGGATATTAAACACGACCGCAAGTTAATCCTCAGGCTGAATGCCGCCGGGCTGGGATTAACCATCGGCTCGGTATTCTTTTTTGGCTGGGTAACCAGCCTCTTGCGCGCGGACCAATCTATTTTGCAGTTTTCCATTCAAGGGTTCGCGGACATTATCAAGTTATTGGGCTCGGTGGTACTGGCATCGGTGACGGTGATCCTGTTCCATGAGGCCATTCACGGCGCGTTCTTTTGGCTGTTTACCGGCAGCCGCCCGGTTTTTGCCTTCAAAGGCACATACGCTTACGCGGCCGCGCCGGGTTGGTATTTGACGCGCGGCGCGTACATGCTCATCGGAATTGCTCCATTGGTTCTGATCAGTATTCTGGGAATGATCACCCTGCGGGTGGCACCGGCTCCTAATGTGACTTTGATCATCCTCTCCCTGGTGATTAACACCAGCGGCTCAGTGGGGGACCTGGCCGCGGTGCTCTGGCTGGCGCGCCAACCGGCCAGCTGCCTGGCGCATGATCAGGGTGACGTCATCGAAATTTATTTGCCCGATGAGATTCGATCTTTGGAATTAAATTAGGGAAACCAGCCCCGCAATCAACAACCAGTTTTAGCCCAATCTGGGCAGGCTGCTCAGCGCGCCAGGAAAAACCAGGCCGCCGCGCTGCTGGCGGCTGTGATATAGGGCAGCAGTTTGTGCGCCCTGGCAATCAACGCGGGAGCGGGTTTTTCCAGGCTGACCAGACCGCCGCTGGCGATAGTAGCCACGAAGAACACCGCCGCGGCGATCACCAGGCTCCATACCGGCCCGGATAAGGGTTCCGCGCGGTGGGCGCGGGCGGCGGTTACCAGCATCCACACCAGCGCCCCCAGGCTGATCAGTTTGTGCAGGGTGAACAGCAGGGTGTGGTAAGGTTTTCCTGCGCGGTGCAGGCCGAATCCGGAAAGAAAGATCACCAGGAACAGAGCGGCGATGCCCGCAGATTTGGTTAAGTTCATCATATCTCCAAAAAGTTTTATTGTCTGATTCCATCCCAAAACAAAGTAAAGCCCTGAAAGATCATGGTCTCATGCTGGCTGGCGTCCGGCTGGCGCAGCAAGATCTTCATCATTGCCACCAGGTCCTGATACAGAAATTCACCGATCAGGTCGATGGGGTAGGGTTTGATGATCTGTTCAGCCAGCCCTTGTTGAATGGTGGTGTAGTAATAATCGAAGTACAACGCGCTTTGCTGGATCACTGCCGCGTCGATCAAGCCCGAATCGCGCACTTGCAGCACGTACTGGTACATCTGTGGGTGGCGCAGAAACCAACGCAGTGTGCCGCTCCAAATGGTGAAAAACGCTTCCCGCGCCGGCTGGCCGGGGATCAGCAGCGCATGGATATGCTCAGATTGCAAACGGGAAATTTCCAGGATCAGTTCATTGATCAGATCTTGCCTGGTGGGGAAGTAAAGGAAGAGAGTGCCGGCCGCGCTGCCAGCCTGGCGGGCGATCTGGGCGGTGGTGGTGTTTGCCATACCCTGGGAGACGAACAACTGCAGGGCGGCATCCAGAAATTTTTGTCTGCGGTTGGGGTTCAATTTTCGCGGCATGATCCATCTCCATATATAATGACTGACTAATCACTCATTATAAGTGAAAATCATCTCTTGTCAATAGATTGACCTTTGAACTCTTTTGAGAAATTCTGAGGATTAAGATCGTAAGGCTGTTGTCTGCGCTTGATAATATGGGCGCAGCCCGGGTTTGAAAATCCATCCCCCTGTTTACCCGAAGACGCGCGTTTTTTTTACTGGGCGCGGTTGAGGTTAAATCTCTGTTGCGCCAGCCAATATTTTTACCGGCGTGTTACCACACCTGCTTTGAGGATATGGATTCATGTGGCGAAAACTGGCGGAGAGAGATTCCGAATTTTATTTACGTTCTGGATGATTTCAGTTTGTCGAGCGCCAGCTGAACCTCTGCCTTTTGAAAATATTTGTAGGCGTTGCGCAGCGCTTCAGTTGAAAAATAAGCCAGGTTCTGGTCAACAAACCGGCGCACGGCGGCGGGGTCTCTTTTGGAAAGGTCGCGCAATATCCATCCCACGCCGGTTTTGGCGAACCTTTCTTCGCGCCGGATCAGGGTCTGGCAGGCCGGGTAGATCAATGGGTCGTATCGCGCTTCGGTAACGACTGGCACAAAGGCCACCACCCCCGCGCGCGCCTGCCATAAATAACTGGTCCCCGCCCAGGCGGCGACAGCCCCGCCGCAGTCCGTGCCGTGCCTGGCGATCGCCGGGCCCAGCACGCGCACGCACAGCCAGTCGCAGGTGTTCCAGTCGAATATCAATGCTTTGGCATACAGTTGTTCGATCTCTGCCAGGAGGGTTTGCCATTCGAGGCGGTCTGCCAGAAACGTTTGCAGGTACAAAATCCCGGCCAGTTTATCCTCGGCAATCGGAGATTCAAAGAGAGCCATTGCCAGGCGCAGCTGCTGGTTGGCGTCCCACGATTCGATTCCGTGTTCCGCCTGCCAAAGAATCAGTTGTTCGCGGATTTGCGGAATGCCAACCCCGCGAAAGGGAATCACCTGGCGCATATAGCGCTGCCACCAGTCGCGGGTCTTGGGAGAGGCAATCTGATCCAGTCTGGTTTGGAGTTGAGGAATTAAAGAGTCTATGATTGGCACGATTTAATCCTTCATTTCGATCGCGTACACGCGGCGCGGTTCGCCGTTGGGACGGATGACTTCTTTTTCCAGGCGCATGCCCAGGCGCAGCGCCACCCGCTCAGAGGGTTCATTGTCGGGTTCAATCAGCGCGATCAGTCGCGCATGCCCCATGTTTTCAAAGGCGTGGGAGATCAATGCCGCGCCAATTTCGGCAGCGCGGCCTTTGCCCCAGGCAGATTTGGCCAACACATACACCAGCTCAATCTCAGGCTGGCCATCCACTTCTTTATCCAACAGCCCGCAGTGGCCAATGGTCTGCCCGCTGCTTATCTCGACCAGCGGCCACAGGTCGTGGGTTTCGGCGGTGGGGTTAGCCTGGGTTTCATCAAAGGCGGTTTGCAGGGCATGAAGATCGCGCGGGCCGCCCATAAAGCGCGTTACATCGGGGTCACGCCATAAGGCGATCAGCGGCGGAATATCGGCGGGGGTCTGGTAACGCAGCAGCAGGCGCGGGGTGCGCAGGATTTCGCAAGAGGGCATGGGATGATCCATTTATTGATGAGGTGTGCTTAAGTATTCTTCAAATGAATTCAAAGAGCAAGCGGCATGTCGAAAGAAAATCCGCCTGGCAAGGCGCAATATGCAAAAATGCGTCGCGTTGGCTGCGCGCTGTGCTTTGATTAATGGTACCGAAAAACTGTTGTTTTTCGGTTCGCGGCTAATCGCTCCCTGCATAATCCGCTAAGTGCTTCTATTCCAGCAAATACGGCTGCATGGGACCCCATTTTTCCTTCCACGGACCGGGCAGCAGTTCTTGAGTGATGACTGGCGGCATGGCGTTGATCATCACCGCCCGATCTTGTGGAGTGAGGTTGTAAAGAATGAAGGGAATCACCAGATAATCAGGGCTGGAATGCTGCTGGGCGAATTGACCCATGCTCATGCTCAGCGCGGCTTGATCTTCTTCAGTCAATAATTGGGCAGCGACGGCGGGTGAGAAGCTTTCTTCTTCGCGCCGGATGTGCACGCGCCAGATCTCCAAAATTTTCTTCAGGGCGAGGTTTGCGTCCGCGAGCGGCTTGCTTTGCGCGCCTTGGATGGCAAGGTTGGGCAGCATCTGCTGCAAGGTTTTTAACACCTTCAGCATCTCAATGTGTTCGGCGGCGAGGATATCGTAAGGAGCGGAAAGATTTTTCTGCCGCAGGTAAGGAAAGGCAACCTCATCTTCGGTTTGATGATGTGAATCCAGTGTGCTTATCAGCGCGATCAGGTAGTCAACAAAACCCTGGTCAGCAGCTGATTCCAATTCCAACAGTTTTTGTGTATGCTGGATGCCAATTTCCAGCCCGCGGGTGATCACACGGTGAATGCGCAGCAGGTCATTTCCCACGTTTGGGGCAGGGGGTTGAGACATTGTGATTTCCTCCTTCCATATCGTGCAAACGAAAAAATCAACTCAATGCGCTGGATTACTTCTTGGGAATACCAACGCGTATGCCATTTTTATATCCAATCGGCGGCGAGAGTCCTTTCATTTTCCACATTGCTGTTGTTGCGCGCGGAGTTGGATATTAAACACAGCAAGTTGTATCCGCTCGGCAGACCGATTTTCGGGCACCCCGGATGGTAAACCATTTTGGAAATCCAGGGCAAACATGTTGAATGAATTACCTCGGATAAGAATAATTAATCATCCACTCCACGCCGAATTGGTCTGTGAACGCGCCGTAATAGTCACCCCAAAACATGTCTTGCATGGGTACCTCCACATTGCCGTTCGCGGATAGCAAGCTGAATAATCGGTCTGCCTCAGTTTTACTTTCGGGCTCGAGCATCAGACTGAAATTGTTGCCTGCTGTAAATGTGCGTCCCATTGATTCGAGCGCGTCTGTGGCGTTCAGCACCATGTTCTCGCCTACCGGCAGGGTGATGTGCATGATCTTTTCGCCATCTTCTGCGGACATGCCTTGCTCCGCGCCCATTTCTTTGAAGCGCTGCAAGCCGGTGAATTCACCGCCAAACACTGAACGGTAGAAATTAAAGGCTTTTTCAGTGTCGCCATTGAAGTTTAAGTAAACATTGACTTTCATTCTCAAAATTCCTTTCTATCCAGGGTCAATGAAGAGATTGAGAAAGCAACCAGATGATCCGCTCGTAGGAGGCAAGGTAATGCAGGACAATTGTTATAGCAAAAGCCCATGCCAGGGTGGAATGATTGGCGTTGGCGAGCGCCCAGGTTGAAAAACCAAAAAAGACCAGTTCAAGGGATACGCGAACCGCGCCCGCGACGGCTACTGGCGCGTTTCCGGGGTCCTTGGGAACTCTAAATGTGCCCCATATTATGGCTGCCGCCAGCGGAATACCGATCGCGAACACATATCT